>Ga0255047_10000007_pt1 | contig 178400 bp, 230 predicted proteins | sample JV7_2_1_MG_FD_183640 | JGI IMG/M metagenome (GOLD analysis project Ga0255047, IMG submission 183640) | Seawater microbial communities from Jervis Inlet, British Columbia, Canada - JV7_2_1 | ecosystem: Environmental > Aquatic > Marine > Inlet | place: Canada: British Columbia | collected...
ATGATTCTCCATGATTCAACAATCATCACATTCGATATTTAATTCTTCATGTTTAATCCACATTGAACCATGAAAATCTAATAATTGTGCTGATAATTCTTTCATTGATTCAAGCTTTTCAAGAACTGGTATTAACCAATTCCAATCAGTACTGTAATTGAGAGTATAATTATGAACATCAGGATCTCGAGGATCAACTCCTGTCCAAGTTGTAGCACTACCGTACTCACCTTTTCCAGTACCTTTCTTTTCTTTTCCTCCCATGAATAAAGCAAGAGCTCTATCTTTTTTTTCTTCTTCTACCATTGTTATATGCGGTTTAAATTTGATTAAAAACAAAATAATAGAATGAATCTATAATTATCTGATTAGTTATAACATGGCGCGGACTATGTATTTCTCGCACACACTTCGCATTCTACGGATTCTCATACAATTCAGAATGAAGATCGAATACATACTTACGCAATCTTTTATACTGTTCCTTTGCTCTCTTTAATAAAGTTTTATTCTCTCTAGCTGTCCTTTTAGATGCTTTAAGTTTATGTTTTAATGAAGTATTTTCCTTCTTAAGAGAGTTATTCTCATCAATTAATCGCTTCATTAATTCGTTCTTCATCATATTTATGATTTAAGTTATAAAATACATGTGCAATCCTCCATAGAATCTAGCTACCAGTTTCGACTTATATGACCTTGACATCACCTTACACATGCTATGAGGATTCGAACCTCTTTCTTCTTATATATCTTAATCTAATATCTTCCATTCACTAGGTATATCAATCCACTTCTTCTTATTAGTATTAGGATTCTCATATAATTGCTGTAACACCGCAATACATTCCCATTGACCGGCAACCATTGTACCAGGTCCAGTTTGTTCAAATGTACTACGTAATGTAGTAATATTACGTATTTCACTTTGACATACATAATCCTTTTTATTACCATTATTAAGTGTTAATGGACCAAATCCATTAATAACTTCTAATGCATTTTTAGGATCATTTAATACTTCAAGAATAGCTGGAATATGACTTGATTTAAGTTCTTTAAACTCAGCTAATTCTCTATACGTTAACCATTTATGATCACTGAATTCTCTATCACAAATAATCATACTAGCTTTCTCTTCATCACTAACTTCAACAAAATAATAATCAATACTATCTAATCCTAATTCTTTTATTCCTGATGAAAGTGATATAAGATGTATTATCTTTCTACATCCTATTTTTAGATTTAATTCTTCTTCAGTTTCTCTATGTAATGCATCAAGTAAAGTTTCACTTTCATCTTGTTTTCCACCAGCAAATACCCAATAATCAAACATTGGATGTGGTTTACCTATTTTACAGACTAACACTCTACGATATTTATCACAAGGAATTATACATGCTACTTTCATATTATTTTTATTTAGTTAAAAATACACCTTAAAACCATTGCGATGGTAACTTCAATTGTGTTGTGTACGACAATGAGAGTCATAGCGGTCCGCTGATACTATCTCATCTGTACAAGTTTTTTCTCTTTATTTATCTTCTTCAATTTTATCTGCCCAAAAAGTTCCCCCTTCCATATTTTCTTTTTCACATTCAATTAAGTGTCCTGCAATATCATCAATAACACTATTCCAATTCCTTAATTCTATAAAATCTAATTCATCTTCACCTCCTTCAGCTGCGGGAATACTATAAGGCTCTTGAATCATACCATACATAGATATTGAATACAATATAGATCTAGCTCGATCTTTACAGTTTTTATAATTCTCTGCAATTAATTCTTCTTCGGTTTTAATTCGCCATACTCTTGTATAACATCCTTGCCCGCTATAGAGTGTGACAGCATAATTACCAAGTCTCCATGATTCACTAGCAAACATGTTATCTAATCCTGGCTTATATTCTCCACCATATTTACGTGCATAACTTAAAAAGAAATCAAATAATCTTTCTTGTGGTTCTCTACCAGCTTTGCGTTCACGATCTTGATATTCATCAGATTCATACTTTGCAATGATCTTATCAATTATTGAATCAATTTTAACTCCCCATTTCTCCCAATAATCTGTAATTCTATTATCATAAATCTTTTTACGTTTTGCATGAGATATGCTCCATTCTTCAGCATGTTTATCAATGTGTGCTTTCCAATCTTCTAGTTTCATCATCTTTAATTTCTTTTATCAATCCTTCCAATCGAGGAATATCCTCTTTTTTAAATATGACACAATCCCAGTGACCATAATCGGTACGATATCCACATATATATTTGATAGCATAAAATATTCGTTTAAATACACCAAAGTATCCATTTAAATGAACATGACAAATTAATTCATTCTCATCTTCGTCATATTGAAATATAACTTGATGTGATCTACAGTGACACTCACATATAAATAATTCTTCTTTATTCATCTCTAAATAATTTTAATGGTACTATGATTTCTCCTGCTTCATTAATGGTATTATCAAATTTATCCGCGTCAGTTTCTACATATGCTATGTCAGTTGATTCAATCATTGCATCTCCTGCAGATTGTTCTCCACCTCCAGCAAACCAATTTGTAAATGCATAAGCTTGCTTAACAGTTTCAAAACCAGTAAATATTACTTTAATCTTTTTTTTCATCTTCTCTATATTTTAAATAAGTTTTAATAGAATTAATTGTAAAAAGAAAATTATCATAAATTAAATCACTTTGTTCAGCAATAACTTCACTATCATCATTTCCTTTTTCATCCCATACTTCCATCATCTTTTTAAGCATTTGAATATGATCTACTGAAACGTGTCCCATGAAATCAACTTCTTTCTTCTTTTTCTTTGCCATAATTAAGGTATCGTATTATATCCATCAATAAATAATTTATAGTGATTAAATTCACTTTCAGTTATTACTTTAATTGTAACCCATGTTCTAGTGCAATTATAACCATCTTGCTCATGCATTTCATCTTCATTATGATACCAATCATACTCATCTATATCATAATCATCATTATTTTCAAAATATGATCTTGGTCCTAAAAACCCTTCAGCATATTCTTCACCTTCTACAAGTTGACTGTACTTTCCATCATCTTCATCAATTACTACTTCTTTTATTATTTGCCCAGTATCTGGACTCCCATGACCATCATAAAATTCTTCTATAGTAGTCACAAGTAAACATCTTCTACTCATTTTTTTCTTCTTTTATCTCTTCAAATCCTGGTTCTTCTATTACTGGTACATCTTTCCATATAATCTTTCCTGTAACTACATCTTTCCATGCTTGTTGTAATACTTGTACTTCTTGAGACCCAACAATCTTATGATTATGATATTTAGGTTCTTCACGTATTAACCAACGTACTGCAGTTTGACATTCCCATATATTTGATTCATTCATATCTCTTCAATTATTTTTAAATTAGTATTATCTAAACAATTATATTTTATATTTCGTTTTTTACAAAATAGTATAATCATTTCTTTGATTGCTGTAAATTTATATTCTAATCTATGCATTTCATTTCTAACATTTAAATTCTTTGTATAAGTAAAGTCAAAATTAGTTTTAACAATAGTTTCGGAATTTGGCCCGTCACCTTTCATTGTTCCTTGATTTTGCCATTCATGTTGTCTACCAATAAGTACTATATTACCATCTAATTCATATCTCCAATCTTGTACATTATACAACCATAGTTTAGATGTACAGTTATGAGCTAATTTATCAACTGTCATTCCTTGACCAATAGCTGTAACAACTCCTAATTCATCATAAGGTCCAAACAATTGATCTAGATTAGCTAACATTTTATCATTCATCTGTTCTTTCTTTTATAAATTTAGTTATCATTTCTTCTATTCTATCAACAACCCAATCAACTCTTTCTTTACTTCCTTCAGTTTTCCAAAAATAATGTGTTTTAGTAAAGTTAGTCACAAATGGTTTTTGAAATGTAACATAATAGTCACCTAATTCCCATTGCTTCTCATCCTCACTAATCAACCAATTATGTCGTAATACTAATATTAAAATAGCAGTCACCGTCAATCCTTGACCATGACACATCATTATAACTAAATCACTATGTCCATGTTGACATAATTGTGTTAACTTAAGTTCATCTTCTGGGGCCATGTGTTATATTTTATGTTACGATCATCTAAAAATCTTTCAATCATTAATGCGAACATTTTACGTCTATGATATTTCATAGTTTTCTTTGATATCCTCCAATGATCAAGTATATTGATATCCTTTCGAAAGATTAAAGATTTATGCGATTTGTATATATTATAATCACCTAATGAATAAGTTATAAAAACTGTTTTATTAACAAATCCAATTACATTATAATTATAAGAATGGTTATAATACCATCCTTCATTCATACATTTCTGAGCTAATTGGCTTGGTGTATATCCTTGACTAATTGCCATAATTATACCTAAAGCTCGTATTTCATCACATTCACTACCAAGAAACTGTTTTAACTTCTTGGTTCTTTCTCCTTTATTCATCTTCCATCTTTAATTATTCCAAAATATCTATATTTAAGTAAATCTAAATAAATATCATTTGGTACGCCATAGTTTCCTATAGCCCACATATCATTTAATTCAATGATTTCTTGTGATTTATCAACCATTATAGCAATATCAATTGTATAACATTTATTCCATGATTCTTTATTATAAAGTAAATTATAATCTCCAATAGTTTCTCCAATATAATCCATATTAGGAAACGCGTCAAATTCACCACTGTAATGCTTACAATCGATTATCTCATTACCTTGTACATAAATCCTCCACTCACTTATAATCTCCTTCTTAAACGGCTTATAAGTCAATAATTCTGTATCACCTGGTACATCATCTAAACACTTATAATGTGATTCATCCAATACAAAACCTGTGAATAATTTCAATTCTTTAGGTTTGATGAATAAGTTCTTTGTTGGTGTAATTTTTGCTTTAGCTTCATCAAGAGTCATTAATTTATGACTTCTACTTGGATTATTTGGAATCCATGGATCTACACCACGAATCTTCCATACTTCCTTCATGAATTCAACAGTACCTACGAATAAACAATGAACAGTTCTCCAATCCCATAAGCCACTATCATCAGCAAGTTCATCATAAGTAATAAGTTTAAACTCTTGTTTAGTTTCAATAGCACCAAACATAGTACATGCTGCCTCATGATGATGAGGTCTTCCTTGTTTATCTGCTTGTATGTATATCATAGTTTATTCTTTTAAGTATTTTATAAATGTTTCGATTGTATTGGATTTACTTACTGACCAATTTATATAGTTGGCTGAATCAGATCCACAACGATAACGAGCGATTAAGTTATGGGTATTTTTTGCAAAGCTCCATTTACCTAACGTCATAGTTTTAATCTCGTCGTATAAATAATGTTTTACACCAATGCAATCAAATAACTTTTCAATAATATCAACTTCATCATAACCATAATTCTCTGCTAATTTAAATCCAACTAATGCAGTATGTGGTGATGATAGAAGTTGATGAATACTATCTAATTCTTTATCTGTCATAATTTTAATTTAAGCATTAACCATTTAAATGCTGTTTCTTCAAATCTCCATGGTCCTTTTTGATGTTGATATGGATCACTTATAACAGTAATAGACCATTTATTCAATAAGGCCCTATTTCTCTTAATTAATGTCATATTATTAAATTTAAGTTTCCATGTATCTTCACAATTACATCTACTCTTCTTATCCCACAATAGTCTAATAAGATCCAGAGCATCATACCCAAATCCTTCTGCTAATTTAAAACCTAGCTTAGAAGTATTTGGGTATGATATCAATTGGTGTATATTATCTAATTCTTTATCATTCATCTTCCCAAGTTATTAATGGACAAGCTTTATCTTTAATAGCTTTAAATCCTTCATATATAAATTCAGCAACAGAATTATCAGTAGATATTTTTGATATTCCAATTATTAATCCGAATACTACTACAAATATACTCATTATAAGTCCTATTATAGTAAATAAAGACGTAATTCCTATTGTATATATTAATAATGCAAGACATGAAACAACTATTAATATTATCAATGCAGGTAATATCTTCAACATTATAATATCCATAGTCTTTGTAGGTATTTTACTAAATAATTTACCTATTAATCTAAATATAGGAAGTATAGTATACTTTAAAATAGCTCCAATAGGAAGTGATATTGTAAATACCAACACCATCCAAAATAAAGGACAAAGTGATTTAAAATCGACTAATTTATCTTCATCTTTATTCTCAGGTGTTGTATAAAATTTATCAAGCCATTGTATATAACGACCCATAAATGATTTCTTATTAATTATCATAATTATTTTGTTAATGTTCCAACTAATTGAGGAACAGGTAATTTAATAGTTTTATCAAATACATCATTGCATTCAAGAACATCTCTTTGAAACTCTTTTAATTTATGAAACATTGCTACAAGTGCTTGTTGCCCAAGATTATTGATATCATCATATGTTACAGCGTGACCTGATTCAATATGAATAATTTGATATAATCTCATTGGTCCAGTCCAAAATCTAACCCTCCACTTATCAGATACCATGTCATCACTTTTAACCGACCAATCATAAGGTGTTAATCTTATAGACCATAATATCTCAGCAACATCTGTTGATAGTTCCATTTCAAAATCATGTTTCAAATTCTCTTCATCAAGAATGTCACCTACAATAATAGGTTGAACACTTTTAGTTGTATACATTACTTCAAAGCGATCACGTTCTTTTGTAAGTAGTTCAATCTTACCTTTCATATAATCGTAAGTATAATACCAAGTTATTGCAGCAATGATTATACATGTTATTAATGGAATCATATCATTAAGTTTAAATTTTTATGATGAACTAAGCACATTTCTGCTTGTTCTTTATTCCAACATCTCCCAATAACTTTCTTTTTACAGAATGGACACTCCTTCTTAGGTGGGCCTGCTATTGGTAGTTTGGGTGGTTTAGTATCTTTAGGTGACATAATTAAGTTTTAAAATAACAAAGCTTAGTAGGATTTGAACCTACAGTAATCTCGGACCAGTACTCCTGCTAACTAAATCAGGTAGACGTCTAGATACATACCCGCAATCAGTCTAATTGCTATAAGCTTTGTCAATGAAAGATTCATATTGATCTCACATGTTTATATTATTTAAATTTTCTAAAGAACATGTCTTTAACTTTCAAAGAAATACTCTTATTTACTTGCTTTGGTTCTAATCCATTATCAGCCATGACATCACCTTCTTCAAGTGTAATATCACTAATCATCCAACGAATAAATTCACCAAATTCTTTTCCCATGAATGGTTGTTCGGCACCGAAGATTTCTTTGATACCTTGATCAAATCTATTCTGTGTTACAGCATATGTTACGAACTTATTAATGCTTTCTAATACTTCTGTATCAACTGCAGCAATTGTCTTCACATTACTTACACTGTGCTTCTCGCCTTTCGTTTTGAAACGATACACTTGATTATTATAACTTACAGTCCATACTAAACCTTCACCTAATCCACCATCAATACCTTGTTGTTTACACACAGGACACTCATCTTCAACCTGTTGAGTTAATTCTACAAACTTATTCTGTGCATATTCAGGTTGGGCAAAGTCAACTGTTACTTTAAAAGTAGGAAAGTCAAAGATATTAAATAATCTTTTACTTTCATTACCTGGAATCTTAGCAACATCTTCATCACTTAACCAGTAAGACTCACCTGTTGAATTATCCTCTGATGCTTTAGTTGGATCTGTTACTTTCACACTAAACATGTAGAAAGACTTCGGTAATCCTTGAAGACCAACGTTCTTTTGTATGTTCCCGCCAGCCCACTCGCCATAAATAGAAATAACCCAATAATCTGGAATGTTATATGCTTCACGAATAAAGAAGAATCTTTTATTCCATTCTTCTTTAACAGAATCAGCCCAAAATGCAAATCCAGCATTATCTTTAAGTGGTGTTACAATATTCTTACGTGATTGAAAGTAAATATTACCTTCTCCATCTTGACATACAGCACCATTAGTACCATGTAATTTAATAGTTCCAGTAAATTCAAGTACTGGTTTTGGAAGTGAACCATCATAAATAGGATCACCATTTTCATCCAAGCCCACGAATGTAGCTTGCATACAAATATCACGGATAATGTTCCGGAATTGTGGGATTTTAGGATATGCTGAATGTTTACTTTTCATGTTAATTTGTTTTTAATTAAAAATAAGTTTATAATTTAATTATCTTCTAATGGACAATTATCAGGTCTTTCAATTGATTCTCCTTCTCTTGTCCATTCTATAAAATTTACATTCTGTACAATTCATAATTTATCTTTAAGTTTTAAAATAGAATCTTTACTTACATGAACATTAACTCCTTTATCATGGCGGTTAACACCCATAAAGTTCATTAATTCTCCTCTTATACCATCGCCTGTTACAGAAACTTTAGCTTGAGTAGCAGTACCTTCTAATACATGTTCTGCATATAATTTCATGATATTTACCATATCATCTGGATGCATTCTCTCTCCATGTTCAACTACATCATTAATGAAATCATCCTTATTATCATAACCTCTCATTTCTAATAAGAATTGTTCAGCTGATTTAATCTCTTTTATTTTCCATTTCATAATCAATTATTTATTAAGTGTTTAGAATTATCAATTTCTTCTTCCTCTTCTACTTTTGGTGGTTTCATTTGCCATTCAATGAACTTCTTGAAACACCAATTTACAAAAAAGAAAGGAATTAAAAGTTCCCATAATAATATTAAAAAGAATAATTGAAATCCTTCTTCTGCAGAAGATGTACTATTTCTCTTGGTATCAAACCAAAAATTTGCCTTATACTTCATTTCACTAGCAACTGATAAATACCAAGCTCTTAATAATCCGCTTATAATAGCAGTAAAAAGCTGTGTAATTATCACTAGTATGATTGTAACTGTATTCATAATAATTAAATTTAATTTGTTAAAAAATGTAGGTCTATGAGTCACTCTGGACAATAACTATAACAATAACTATAACGATAACCACCTTCTCCTCCAATAACAATAACAATAACAATGCACATTGCGCCGCTCCGCGACGTCTTACTTGTAACTTTTGGTTGTTTAATTGTGGAGATGGTGCGATTATTTGGCTTGACCCTTCACGGGCCTTCCAAATATTTTAGTTATTTTTTCTTTAAAGAGAAATTTTATAGTTTTGGGTGTGACTCATAGCCTACATGAATACTACGCTTTCCGAATAACGTAAGACGCTAACTCTTTGAGTAACGTACTACGCATTGCTTCAATTGCAGCATTATATTGTAAAGTATGTGCATTATGCTCTTTGACCGCTGCCGACCAAGTAGATAATTCATTTTGATATTCTTCATCATTCTTACGCTGTAGTTCTTCAGCTGTATCTTTAATCAATTTAAATTGACTGTTTCTATTCTTTTGATAAACAGTATATTTTGATGTTATACTTTCATCAACTTCTAACAAATTAACACATTCATCTAAATCATATACTAATTTATCATGAACTAAGATAAGTTTAGTATGAGTAGATGAAGTACCACGATCTACAATTTCTTCAGCCATAGAAAGTTTACGTAAGAATGAAGCTTTCTCTTGATTACATTGTTTTCCATAAACAGATGCTCTAGCTTCCATTTGAAGTAACGATTTGATACGTTTATAACCAATAGCTTCAATTAATACTGGACCCATAGCTTGAATCATTGATTCAGCTTTATCCATAGCACAAAACTGGTGAATACTACCTTTAATTAAAGCAGATTTAAGTTGAGGTTGTACTGGATACTCTCCTCCTTCAAACTTAATATCATAAGCTTGACTAATCTCATCAATAGATAAAGCTTTGATTTCTTTCTTTAAAGTATCACGATAATTAATAGCCATTCCATACCATGCTGATTCTTCATTACGATTAGCAATATCAGGTAGAACATCAAAATCTCCAGGCTCTAATTTATATGCTATAGGACGCGATGTAGACCCTTTTGCCCCAACGGGTTGATAGATAGTCTCATACAATGATGCATTGTTAATACGTTGCAACAAAGGTTGATTCTTATTCTTGTGTGCTTCTTTAATACGTTGTACTTCAGATGAAGATAAACCTTTAGATTTATCTGTTGAATAAATGTCTACTACAAGTGGACGAATTTTAGCTAATTTCATTGTTTCTTTTTTAATTGTTAATAATAAATTTGTATAAATAGTGATTCTGGTAGGATTTGCACCTACATCTTCTGCTTACTCATAACCTTCTTCGAGCGGGCGGGGCTAGTGCTCTACTTGAGCTACAGAATCATGTAGTCAGAAATTAATTCCTGACTACTTTATATTTTTAGAAGTATTTCTTCAATAACGCTTTCAATCCTGACAATCCTTTTTCAAGACCTTCAATTTTATCATTTATATCCAATACACTAAAAGCATCGAACACTTTGTTTGATAATGCACGTTTCTCCTCTTGTTTTTTGGATGCGAGAGCTTTTTGCGTAGCCAATATATGACTTTCCAGCTGTAACTTGTCTTGAGCTACTTGATATTCTAACTCTTCCTTGTCCGTTTTCTCCTGACTTTGAGTCAGTAATTCCATTCTTTTTGTTACTTTTGTCATCTTGTTTTGTTTTTAAATGTTTAATAATATAATTAGGATACTTTTTATAGAATATACTAAAGTCTTTATCATGAATACTATTCCAGAAATTAAAACTTTCTTTTTGTTCACCCCAATCGAATTGTCTTCCTTCTTCAAGTTTTTTTAAACTTTCATTATAAGGTGTTCCTTCTTCATTAGAATATCTAAAAACCATCAAATCAACTATTTCATCTGGAAATCCTTTTAATTCTTCTTTATACATAATAATATTTTTAATTAAAATAAGTGGAGCAGACTAACTACTCCACTTAATAATATTACTTCTTCAACAATCTCTCAAGTTCTTTCACACTCATTTCTTTCATTTCTTCGTTCTTCTTATCTTCAATAAGACCTAAGATATTCTGATTGTAAGTCTTCTTATCTTTAGCATTATCTGCAGTTTCTTTCTCATCAACTTTAGTTTCCAGAATGTCAATTACAATATCCATTTGTAATTTCAACGTTTTATCCTTCTTACTCTTTTTGACTAAACGTGATCTATTACCAGATGCTTTGTACTTGTCTTCTAAATCATAAGATAATCGATCTAATACAGGAATTGGTAACTCCCATAATTGTTCTAATGACATTGAACCTGTAGCTATTTTACTAGCATAAGTTCCTAAAATTGCAATTGTAATCGCAAAACGTAATTTTAATTTACTTGCTGATTTGTACATAATAATTTGTTTTTAATAATTAAAAAATGGTTTATAAATAGTTTATTTTAAAATTTGACTTTGATCATACTTTTATGACTTCCCTTAAGTCGTAAGACAAGTTCATCTTTTACTGTTGCATTAAATCCTAATCCAGATAATTGCTTACCATTATTAGGTTCTAACATATTAACAGCACCAAGTACTTCTAATACTTTTCTATGTTTAGCCAATTCAGGCTCTAAGTCTTCACTATGAAAGCTTCTCAAAGATGTATCAACTTTACAATTTTCAAGCATAAACAAGTAATGTTTGTTACCAGCATGATTGTTTCCCCAATGATTAGGAGAAAGACACATAAGATTAACTTTGTGGAACTGCATTGTATCTAGACCATATAGTTCTTTACTAGAAGAAGTAGATGGTAGAATATGTTTAATACTGAATTGTCCATCTTTCAATGTTACTTCAGCTACTTGTACGTTCTGATTAGTTTTTAATGGCTGATTATAAGTATATTGAAATAATTCTCCGTCAAATTCAATTTCAGCAGTGAAACCTTTTGAGCTTCTTTGAGCATATTGATTAACATAGAATTTATACGTACCATCAATCATTTTACCCAAAGATGGATAAGTAATATTTTCAACTACTTTCTTTGGTTTATGACTATTAGGATTAGTAATATCAATATCCAGATTACCACCTGTTTTACTACTTCTATTATGAGAGTAATAAATATGTTGACCACCAGAAGGCTCTTTACAATGAGCGTCTAAATCAGAATTATCACCATCACCTTCTGACCACATAATACTGAATCTACATACACCATCAACCTTTCCACCTTGAGACTTTACAGCCTCTTTAATTTCAGATTTACCAGCAAGATTACCTTTGTATGTTTTAGAATAAGAATTATCCCATTTGAACATTTGTTTAGATTCTTCATGTTTAGAAGTAGTCATAGTAACTAAGTTACCCTCTAATCTATTTTCTAAATACGCTTCTATGCTTGTACAAGTAGGTAAAATCTTCTCCATGAATTTTTCAATAGTCACTTCCTGAATACCTTCAAATTCACTTCTTTTATGACGAGTACTTTTTGTTGGTTTAACAGAATCAAACATTGAAACAGATTTAATCTTACCATCTCCAACATTTATATGTTTGATTTCATTAGCTTTGATATCATCAATAGTCGCAAAACGTCTATCAAATGATTCAACATAACCATTTTCCTCAACAAATTTCTTAGCCATTCTCTTTTGATTCTCAGTAATAGGAGCAACTGCTTTCATATAATTAGCAGGATCTACACGCTTATTCCAAGATTGACAAGCTTTATTCAACTCTTCTCCTTCAGCTAGTTCTTTACACAATTGCCCCATCAATTCATTTCTGAATTTAGCAAATGGAAAGTTATTAGATTTAACCCAACACCAATTCTCACGTTGATTAGCAGGAAGAGCATCAAATTCTATTTTACATTCTAAGAATACTTCTAACTTACTCAAATGAGCATCACCATTCAATAAAGAACCTTGATTAATCAAATCTCTTACTAATTCCAGAGTATCACGAGGGATTGTTTCTAATCCTCTGTAAAATACATCTTTACTACTTCTATGAACAGCAGAGATAGATTCAATGGAACTACCAGTAAAGTCTACAAAAGCTTTAGGTAAGTCTAAATGAAAGTGACGAAATGTTCTAGTTTCATTAGCTTTCACTACACCAAATATTTCTGCTTCTTCTTTAGTATAACGTTTATGATTCTTTGCAATACCTAAACGGAATACTTTATTGTTCTTCTTACATTCCTCATAAGGTAATGCTTTCAACTCATTGAAAGTTTCCAGGAATATATTACCAACTTTAGCGCTTTTGATAAGTTTAGATAAAGCATCAAAGCTATCACTATATTCATCAAAATTATCAATACTCATTTTATCAACAATATCAAATAAAGTTATAATATTATTGTTTTTATCGATAGCAACAACGTTGCCATAACGACGTACAAAGTTATTACAACAATTGCAATTGTGAACACTTGAATCAGGATCTCTGAATTGTGGGTCAGTTTCTCCATTAAATGAAGATAAATACATATCCCATACTTCTCTACCTGTAATAGTAGATCTGAATAGGATGCCTTGTGAACACATTACTTTAAAATGTTCTTGGAATAATTCCATTAATTCTTTCATAGTTTGTTTATTTATACTTGTTTAAAAATTAGATTTCTAGTTTATTATATTCAATAAGTATCCTCTCAGCTCCTTCAGGATTGTCTTCTTTAAAACTTATAACAGCTTGATTAAGTAAGTCAATCTTTCTTAATTTAATTGCTTTATTAGCTTTATATTGTACATAGTATTTATAAAATGGTATTCGTATTTGATATTCGAATGTTATTTCATTATTAAAACATCGTACGCAAGCTACTACAATTATAAAAAAATTTACAAAACCTGTTATTGTTGCACAAATCCCAGCAAGAGTTCCTAATCTTATATTTCCTTCCATATAAGTCAAATCATAATATCCAGAAAAGATAAAACAATTCCAAATGAACCATACTATATACCATATATTTCTTTGATTAATTGTTATCATAATTCTTCACCGTTTAATTCAGACTTACTCATTTGCATATCATTAATATATGGTGTAAAACCAGCAAGAAGATTATTACTAATTAATTCACCTAATGTGGGATAATGAATTCCCATATCTTCATCAGTATCAATATTATAATAACAAATTCCTTTATTACTAAAATGTACACCACATTTTATTCCTGAATGTTCGTGAATAGCACTAACATTAACATCATCTTCTTTAAGATTACAAATTTTACCGTTTTTTAATACTAACATAGTTTTATTTATTAAAGTGTTCATTCAATTCAAATAATATCATACTAACATCAGCTCCATAAAATCCAGAACAGTTAATACAATTTAACTCTACAATCTTCCATCCATCACTAGTTAAACATACATCCATTACAAATGCTTCTGCTATTGTTGAATGTGTATCAACCATTTCTTGTGCAAACTTCTCTGCATCATATTCATGTGGACCTAAATCCATCCCTTTATATCTTGCTGAAGTAATTACTTTACCATCAATAATCCAACATCGTACTTCACGATAGATAGTTTTAACAGATGCTACTTGAATTTCCGTCCATCTACGTATTCTTGATCTACTTTCATAATGATTAACACTTTTAACAAATTCATTCCATCTATCAAGTGTAAATACTTGTCCAGTAAATATCTTACTATCTTCGCAAGGTCTAATAAACTTTTCACCAACAAAATCTAATTTATCAGTAAATTTAACAATATCAGAATCCCAATTTAATAGATTATCTGTATAATAATCTTTATAAATAGAATAGTCATGTTCACGATTCATCATTGAACCTGGTTTCCAATCATATGAATCTGCATTATCTGCCATTTTATTAGCACCAAAAGCAAAGATATCTTCTCTTTCTGTTTGAAAGTATGTATTATTTTCATTATCATCTTTGATAAAAAGTGAGCTTGTTCTAGGTCTAGTATGAACAATTTGATATTCATATTCTAACTTATTCATAGCATCAACTAATGCATTAAAATTCTCTGTTCTAAATGTATTTTTCTGTATTAAGTATAGCATAATTATTTTAAGTTTATAAATTCATTAAATGCATTAAGATAATCTTTATTTCCAGCTATGAATTTAGCTACTAACATCATATTGTAATGATAATTATCCATTTCTTCGTCAAGCCTATCGCCTGTTTCTTCATTATAATAAGGTTTGATTTCATACAATTCAGTATGTTCTGAAAATGGGCTTTGTTCTGTTAAAGATTCTTTTATAACATTGTGCCCTCTTTCCACTAATCCTTCCTTCATTAAGAATTCTCCCCAATCTTGATTTGCTATAGTATCATAAGAAAATCTATCATTAAAACATTCTCCTGCTTCTGATTCCCAACTACATATCTTATTATATACTTCTTCTTGTTTACTCATACTCTATATGATTTTCAATGTGCGTCCATAAATTTATTAAATGTTTCCATTGTTTCTTCCTCTTCAGAGATATACTTAGCAATTAATTTTATATTAAATTCCCATCTTTTATGAACATAATCGCCATTCTTATCATAAGTAGGTTTAATTTCAAATCTTTCATGTAATCGAATAAACTTAGTTCCTCCTAATTTCTTAAGGAGCTCATGTCCAAATACTACAAAACCTTCTCTCATAAGGAATTCTGCCCATTCTTGAGTAGGAATATTTCCACTATAATAATCAGTAAATGATTCTTGTATATTTTCTTCCCAATCACATATTAATTCAAATATTTTTTCTTTTGTCATTATAATTTAAGTTTTTTAATCCATCTCCATAAAACTTCCTGTCTTACATGTTTTATATTCAACCTCATCGTTTTCTATCCATGATAAAATAGTATGCGATTCCCAATTAATGCCATCTACATACATAGTTATATTTTTAAATTCGTATCTATCATTTCCAACATGGATTCCATCTTTAACAGCAAAACCACATTGAAGTTGTAAATATTTTGATATTCTATTGAATACATCTAAGTTTCCTGTAAATGTTTTTTCTAACATAATAATTTGAGTTTAAAAACAAAACGAGAAGGGTAATTAATCCTTCTCGTTTATATATTAACAATTTGCAACTACTTTTAGCAGTTAGCATAAGGGAACAATTTGCTCCAAAATCCATTACCTTTACCACGACTACGACCTTTACCTATTTTACGAGCTTTTCTCTTACGAGGAGCTTTCTTAACTTCAGGTTCAGTACCAGTCATACTTATAGTAATAATACCAATCATTGGAACTTCCCAACGACCATCTACAACAGGTACTACAGAACGTACACTATGAGTTAAGTCATAGTTCATTTTCTCTGCATATTTGATGTATCTTCTTAATTTTGCACGACACGCAGCGTTTATAGCTTTGTTGCTTTGTGCACCTTCATTCTTCCACTCATCTCTCAATAAATCATGTTGTGTCCAAGCATCTTTAACAGATAACCCCTCACAATCACAATATTCATGTTCAACAGTGTCAGTAACAATCTGAAGTCTAGTTTCAGTAACGATTCTAGTTAATACAACAGTATCAACAATAGTAACAGTATCAACTACATCAATATCAGCCATAGTAGCTTCATCTTGAAAGTAATAATCTGAAACTTCAGCATCGGCATCGGCATCGGCATCAATTCCAACAGTACGATCTTGTGCATTGTGATTACCACATGTAGAACACGCTTCATCAACTTCAGTAACATCAGCATCTTTCGTCATTACTTCCCAAGAAGTAGTGTAGTGTAAGATATGAAGATTATTCCCTCCATTCTTAAGGTATAGTCTATAATTTAGACCAATCATTTCTGCGTATTCAGCCATTAAAACACGGCCTTCAGTCATTCCAATACTACCTGGAACGATATCATTTAACATACATACTGCATCATACAGTGATGTATTTTCTCCAACTCTTTGAGCTAGTGATTCATTCACAGTTTCTAACTGTGCTTGTGCTTGTGTAGACATGAATAATGCTACAACTATAATTAATAATAAATTTCTCATGATATGTAAATTAAGTTTTGTTTAAAAATAAGATTCTAAATAAAAATAATGTTTCACATCACTAACCTGCTACGGCTAACAATAACAAATTGGTATGAATGAGTAGTGTCAATTTATTGCACTATATATCTCATTATGATAACGATTTGCGACACGAATTTGTGCCTTGAGCTCCGTTATTATCACTCGTTTAGTGATAACCTAACTACCGTATTGTAGTTAGAGGTCTAAGCCATTACAGCCAATCATTTATCTTCTTTTACATATGCTGGTATGATACTCCATAATCTATGAGTTCTAGTTTGAACTATATTTTCCATACCTTTCTTTGCATCTTCTTCTGTTTCAAAAGTGTCGTGTAATTTAGTTCCATTTGGAATGGTGTGTATACTAAATACACCAAATAATTTCTTTAACATAATTTATTTTATTTCATTTAATTGTTCTAATTCTTGTTTATCCATAGTTATTAATTTAAAAATAAAGACATCACTTTAGCCGGGAACTCCATCCTATCTGTCACTAAAGTTGTTAATAAATTACTCCCGCACTTGGTATGATAGAAGTTGCTTATGGTACAAGCAGTACCACTTCTATACTAGGCATGTCGTTTACGGATGAGAAAGCTTCTTCATCTTGCCGATAATTTATCAACTGATGTCCTTATGCTAAAATCATCTAACTAAGTTAAATGACTTCGTTTCTCCTTCAACACATGGTTGATGAGATAAAATGTAAAGCCCACATCAAATGGTACGAACAAAATCTTACTTTACATTAAATAAACACGTTCTTCAGATGTATTATTGCTTGGATGTCAGTTCGACTAACACCACTCGTTGCCCCATCCTTGGGTAATTCAAACGTGTTATATCAAAAAAATTAAATCAATCACTGCTTTTAGACGCACTTAGTCTTCTCTAGCGACGGTACTCAGCAATGGTTTGAGTAGACTCCTCTTCATGATTTAATTTATATTATTCCCTGTCTTGCAATTGAATGATATTCGGAATTTACTCTAGAATAGTCCTATCATCTGAACTCAAGTGGGTAGCGCCCAAGCATTGCTTTCCGCCTGATGAGTAATCTCAATCTCGGTGTCATGATACTTCAAAACTTGTTAGTTCAGCAGGGAATTATATTATCCACTTACATGGTTTGCTTCAATTGGATTATCCATTTCATAATCTTTTAATAGATTCTTAAACTCTTCTTTCCAACCATAAAATACGTGAAATGGAGTATAATTCTCAGGATCTGTCCATTCTTTAATCCATGCTTTAAAATGGTCAAAATCAATACTCTCGTCAATTGAAATAACTTCATTAATAATTGCATCCGATTCTGGATTTGAGTCTGTAGGCATGAAGAATAGAGTATCTTTATGTACGAATACAAGTTGATACCAATCTGAGAATCCATTTGAATTCTTTTGTTTAGCTAGTAATTTCATAATAATTAAGTTTTATATTTTATATTTCGTTTATCTAAAAATTCTTTGAATAAATCAGTTAATTGTTTTTTAATGAATTCTATTGGTTTAATTATAGTAAGTGTATGATATGTATTTGTTTTATTACAATATACATTATATCTATTAACTTCATAATCGAAATTATATATAATTAGATATCTATTATTAATTCTATAAAATCGATGGTAATCTGAATATGATGACGCATAAGAATTATAAAACCATTCATCATCAATACATTTATCAACTAATTCACTCAATAACATTCCTTGACCAATTGCCAATACAACACCAAGTTGTCTCATGTTATCATTTTTAGATGATAATAATTGTTTAATATTTTTATTCATAATGTTGTGTCGGCTCTACAGCCTCCGTTTAGTATTAAATTATTAAGAACAATGAAGAGATAGATATACTATGGCGCGGACTATGTATTTATACAACTAATCACCATTTATTTCAGTGTCTGTGTAATTTGCAAATATACATTGTAATACTTCGTTAACTGTTAAATCTCTGAATACACTTCTTGTTCTATGTCCTTTTCTATTTAACATAGAATGTATTTTATATTTCATGTTACTAAAAATATCTATACGACAATCTTTAATACTAAAACTTAAATGTTTTGGGGAAACCCGACCAAACGCTAACCGTTTACTTTCACTCCATATATACATCTCTTGTCTATTTGATAATGTTATTGTTATTGTAGGCCAATAAGTTTTGGAATTCAACATACTCAACAAATCAACTTTAGTATAATCAAATACATTACCATCTTTCTCATATCCTTTAATCAATTGATAAGCCAATAAATAATGACCATTTTCAAATAATTGTATTATATTTTCTTGCATTGTTTGTTTATAATTTATATTACATGAAAGGATTCTTTAATTCATCTATCATGTGATCGAACGCTTCTAATTTACCTACTCCATCTACACCCCAAAATACTCCACTATAGATTATCCAAACTTCAGATTTACTCATCTTTATTTTATATTCTCCTAAATTTAAAATAAAGATGAAATGTTTCCCAATTATATTAAACTTAAACTCATTCCACAACAATTCCATTAATTCTACATCAATTAATCCACGTCCCTCACTAATTTTAAACGCTAATCTACGTGTTGCTACGTCTGGCGAACAAAGTAGGCTATATAAATTCTTTAATTCTAATTTAGTCATGTTTCATCTCTTTAGGAGGATATGATGCAAATACATTTCGTGATGGTACAGTCAATCTTATTAAACCAAAACCTAAATGTTTAAATTCTAACGGACATCTTCTATTTTTCATATTTTATTATTTACAATCACATTTCCACCAAATTAATTTACATCTTTGACAGTATTTACCTGTCCACGTTTTTAATCTTTTAAGTAATTTCATTTGTTTAATATTTTTATTAATGCTTTAATACGACTTTTCTTTGTACCACAATGACCTATATTATTCCACATTAGTGACCAATGAGTAGAACCAATATGTATATTTTGTTTTAATTTACAATATCCAAAATCTAATTGAGGTGTATCAAAGTAATCAGTCTTAATAGCAAAATTATCCCACATTAATTCAATCAATTCTTTATCTGTATATCCAAACCCTTCTGCTATTTTAAATGCTAATTTAGCTGTATTTTGACCACATAATAAATCATGTAAACCATTTAATTCTTTGTCTGTCATTATTTCATTTTTGCAATACTATGTAATCTACCATGTCGTAGCCATTTGATTACTATTTTAAACACTCTTTCATTATTTAAGTAATAACATATTGGATAATTCTGTGTATTGTGATATTCAAGCTTCCAACAATGCTCATCATTAGTAAATAATCTAATCATCTTTAATTTTCCAAACTCTAAGATATAATTACTAGGTCGCATCTTACACCAAAGTAACTTAATAAGTTGTTCATCAGTTAATTCATGAGCTTCTATTATTTTAAGTGCTAATTTGAATGTTGTAGATGAACATAGTAATTGATGCAAATTATTTAATTCTTTCTTTGTCATCTTTTAATGCTTTTACTAAATATTTAATTAATTTTCTAACAACTTTATCAAATTGATATTGTTCACTTTTATTACCTTTGTAAGTATTTGTATCAATCCAATCTCCATTCATGTGAATTTCATATACTATGAAACTATAATTAATACGCCAAGTAATACTCATATCTAAACCTAAAAAATATACATGAAGTAAATGAACACCATTATTGGGAATCTCATTTCTAACAACCAAATTAGCTATATCACATAATTCCCAACCATGTTGTTGAGCTAGTAATATACCTAATCTATTTGCATCACCATTGTTCGCCAGCAGTAATTGCTTGATGGAATCTGTTGTTTCTTGTGGTATCTTACTAGTTTTCATATCTTTATGTTGTTAAAATGTCCGTCGCCGAACAAAGTTAAACCAATTATTTATGTTTCATGCAACGAGTTGACATCCAACCTGAAGTATTTAGTTCTCCCTCATCTCCACATTCATCACATATTTTATAACTATCTTCTTCTGCTTTAGATATTAACTCATGTACTTCATCAGTAGCTGAATTAATATAAAATCTAAGTCCACCAAACTTCTCTTTACATTGACATAATTGTTTATCCCAATCTAATTTGATTAACTCTTCGATTAATTCTTTGACTAATCCTAACCATCCGTTACCGATTTCGAAGTAGTATCTGGACATTATTAGGTCTCTATCCGGATAAAATCCGTTGACTAGACCGTTTATTGACTGAAGGAATGTGTTAAACTCATCATCAGTCATGTAGTATTTATTTGTATTCATATCTCTTATTTGTTAGTATTCATTTCAACCAAAGCATAACGAAGTTAAACCTAAAATTATAAAATGCTATCTCTTATTAAATATCTTACAAGAGCTTCAAACACATGACTTTGCGGCCATGGAATATCTTCAGTACCATCTCTATAACCTATAGGCCAAATTTTCCAAGCGTGCCCATTAATATATTTATGTCGTAGTTTCATTAAAGTGTACCTCTTAAAATTAATATGGCGTCCTCTTACATTTAACTTACACCAAATCAACTTAAGTAATTCTACATTAGTTAAGCCATGTCCTTCTGCAATCTTAAATGCTACAGATGATGTATGTTGATAACATAATAACTGATGTAGATTTATAAGTTCTTGTTTAGTCATAGTAATTAATTTTAATGTTAAACCTATATAAAAACGGCAGTAGGTCTCCACCTACCACCTATACTCAAACTATTATATTCTTATTACAGATATACATTGCATAACAAGTCCATTTCGGAATGTCACATCATGATATGTAATTATTGTTTCACCTGGTTCATAATGTACTCCACAACCTCGAAGTATATTAATAAATCTTTGTTCTGGAACTTCTTGACAATGAGCTTCATCAATCATTATTCCTTCTAATGTTGTCATATCAAACCAATTATCACCATAAACTAAACTCATATCATCAGGACGAGTGATCCCAAAGTTATTCATGACACGATATTTCTTATCTTGCATGATAATATCTGCTAATTCAGCTTTATCTTCACTTAATAATGAACTTATGAATCGTGTATTAGTACCATTTGTAATAGAAGGAATATAACTTTCGTTAATCCAAGCAGTCAATTTAATAGCATATACTTCCATATCATTAATAACTCCTTCCTTCCACATAAATTCATACACTCTATTCTCTTCATTCAATTGACTAGTAATACCATGTATAACAGCATCAGCTTCTGCATTTGCTTGTTTTATTTTATCTTGGTAGTTCATTTTGATTAAGTTTTGAGTTTAAGTTAATAAAAAATGCCTCGAAGATTTCTCTCTTTTATTCACAAGTTCCAGATCAACGGACTCAATGCGGAGGCATACCTATCCTTGTCAAGGAATACAATTAAGTATATGACTAGATTCGTTACGAGTGTTGACTTACTCTTGAGTAGTTAGTAGATATTATATTAATAACCAATTTGAGGTGGTATTAAATCTGTTGTTTTACCACACTTTGGACAAATATGTCGATATCCTTTTCCTTGAGGAATATGAATAAATGCTGGTGGATTATGTTCGATATGAGTACATTTTTGCTTAGTATTAGGTAAATCAAAGAATCCACCGTTATTGTTGGCAGTAACATTATCATGTTGGACTCTGACTACATTCTTTACATCAGTTGGTTTCAAATGAGTAAAGTCTAATATTTTATTCAAGTCTACATTATATGCTTTCATCTTACGGAACATTATTCCACTTAATGATTCGTTCTCTGGTTGAAATGTATCACCTCCATCTACTAATTTCAATGAGTCTAATATTGATAACATGCATTGACCCATATTGTTTATACTATTCTTTTTCATTTGTATTATTTTACATTCTAGATTCGTCAAGACTTCATTATTTCTTATAGATGAATAAAGAACCATATCAGAATCAATTTCTCCTTTACAATATTCTTTAAGAAAACCTTCTGGTATTGTTGGTAAGCCACATGACTCATCAGTTGTTGCAATCACTTTACTCAAATGATGCCAACTACCCATTAAATCAGATACACATACAACAATATTACGAGATTCATCATGATAACAATAATCTCCTTTTTTAATCTTACCTTCAGATAATACATACAAATGTTGAGGTGTAGCTTCATTTGCATAAGTATTCTCTTGCAATGTTTCTATTACGTTCCACAAGCCAATAAATCCTCTTGCTGACTTGAATAAATTACCAGATTTCAATGCTTCATTACTTGGAAGCATAACTATTTTACATTTTTTAAGTTTCATAATTTAAGTTTTGAGTATTATTTAAAAAACACGCTAATTACTTTCCTATCTTAAGCCAAAGCTTCAAGTTCCATAATTATTAGTTTGACATCACAGGTTACCCTCCATCAAATTACGTGTTTATGTTATTTAGTCCATATTCCAACAGGATATGTGATCCCTGAAGAAACATGTTCTGTTGTTTTCTTAGGTGAATTATTAATAAAATCAGTATTACTAATATAATTAATAAATTCATCTTCATTATCAAAGTTGAATCCATCCATAGAATGAACTCTAAATGACATATTACAACCAATACTATAATGTTGAACACTAAATCCATTAGATTTTTCTTCTCCGTGTCTTACATAATATGCTTGATATGGTAAACAATTATTATATTTTGGTATACATACTTTAAATTCAATATTACCTTCATAATTTCTACCACCTAATTCGAATAAACAATCGTGCTCATTCTTTACTGGAATGAAAATATATCCTTGTTCTTCATTACTTTTGATTAATTCAACAGCTTCCAAAATGGATATATTTTCATTTAATAATTTAAGTAATTTCATAATTTAAGTATTTTAATCATTATCATTCCAATCAACTTGTCGTGCTCCATTAAGAAGTACAACAGCAATAACAACAATGACAATCACAGCTGCTATGTTATTATAGTAACTGACTGTGTCGTAAATAGCCGAATTGGCTAATAATATCTTATTCATAATAATTTAATTTTTGAGTATTAATTAATTTTTATTTTATGACCTTTTTCTGGATTAGGATGGTCCGTCTTGTAAACAGTACGAACCCATACTTTTCCATCAATTTCTTCAACATAAGTATCAAGACTCATTTCAAAACAAGCCCAATTTACTTCAATATCAGATTCTGGTAAATAACCATACAACACATAAAATGCAAGGTATAAATGATTATTTCCTTCCATTGTACATGGAATAGGAAAGTATCTACGCGGACCATTTTTATAGTCACGTATTTCTGATAGACTTAGTAAAGCGTCTATATATTCTGTATCTATAATCATAATGTTTAATTTTAAGTTTGAGTAAATAAAAATAAGAGGAATAGAACCATCACCTCTTTATAACGTACTCAAGCTAGTTATTCATGCACCATGCCTTACGTCTTTATCATCAATGAAAATTACACTGATTAATGTAATTGGACGTCATTGGAGTCAAGATAGTGACAGTTTCTTAATTTTGTGAACAGGTGCGGATTCGAACCGCAGTCTGATGGTTAGCCAACCATTCCTCTGACCAACTGAGGTACCTGTTTCCATATAATACACGGTTGAAATGAGACCTCGTGTTATTCTCATTACCTTATCTATAATGATTAGGTTTGTATTTGCTTCTACGACCAGAATTGAAATAATGTGTCGTAATTTGCTTTGTATAATTCCAGCTAGGGATTTCAGCTCTATCACTTAATGATTGATTAGAACCACTAAATAATGAAGCAAATGAAGTTAATAATGCAAATAAAAATACGAATATTCTTTTGATATTTTTCATTTTAATAAAGTTTTGGTATTATATTTAATTAATAAAGTTTCTTAATAAAATAAATGTATTCTAACTTCCTGCATCAGCACCAACCAGAACCTCTTGATTTAATACAGCTCTATTCTGCACTGCAGGTTGGCTATAATCATTAAGTTCAAATTTGTTAGCGAGTTGACTTCTTACTTTTTTGTCTTCAACATATTGAAGACGTTGTTTTTTTCCTGTAAATTTCATAATAATTAATTTAAGTGGTTTAAAATAATAAAGTTATAAGATTAGAATCGTACATTATTTGATGCACGATGTACTTTGACTGCCTTACGTTTAATCTCATTACGTAAAACATTTACTGCCTGATCAAAATCATTAGTTGAATATACATATCCATGCTGAGCACGAATTCTTATGTAATCCAATTTGTTTGATTCTACATTAACATATCTGTTAACCATGGCAATCTTACCTACATAAGTAGTTAATTGAAGACCATCTTCAACATTGTCAGCCATGAAGACTTCAGATTCATCAGTAATCAATCCCCATTCCCAATCAGTTGTGGCATCAGCATACAGTATATAATCACCATCATATTTGACAGCCATTAGACCTTTTTCCATGTGAGGAGCACCATTATCAGGTACAATCACATGATATTCAGTTGTATCAATTTGTGCAGATACATTTAATGATAATAATACGAATAAAAATAATAATAAAGTTTTCATTGTTTAATAAGTTTAAAGTGTTAATAATAAAGTTCTTTGAATAAATAAATTGAACGCTGCTGCATAGCCACTATGGACTAGTCAATTATTATAATGCTACGGAGTTACCATCTACACATACAACCTAATTAAGGTTTACGCTGACTGTCATCACGGCTTCAATTTATTAACTGTTATACAAAGAAGTGCTTGAGTTTTAGGAACATTAGCCTCTCTTCTTTGGTAAATATAATGGTTGTCGTTACCAACGGTAGCTCTCCACTATTATGCGTCTTCACGAGGCATAATAATTTCAATTACTAGAGTACTACAGTAGCTCCATACATTCGGCTTTCATCTATATCCGAAGGAGGTGATGCTCAAGCTATCCACGTGCTGTAATAATTAAAACATGATTATTAGTCTTATTGACGTTGCTAATTTGGGATTCGAACCCTGCCCGATCCATTTCTGGTAGGAACATTCCAATCATCTAATGTTGGTAAAGCACTAATCTTACATTAGTCTCGTGGTCTTTTTGATCTATATCCCACTGTACTGATTGTTTTAATTATTCATCAATGATGTTTCAAGGCTATTATAGCACTGACAACTTATCTCTCTTCATTGATGTTAATCTTTAATATCTGACCAATAGGTAGTATAATACCTTTCTTCTTTCTTTCCTGATAATCTAAATGTTGATATCGTTCACTAATTCCAACTAGCCATTCATTAGCATTTTTAATTGATTTTTTTAAGTTTATACCTTGAATTTTACACTCACCATATTCTATAGAAAATATAGGAGTCCAATTAAATTCATGCTCACACCATTTCCAAACCCAATTATCATCTGAATTAATGTTAGAACATAATAAATAATATTCTGATTCAGTATTAAGCTCTACTTCGTCTATCCACTTGAATGATTTATAATCATCAGTATTTAATTTGATTTGAGACATAATTTTAATTTTACATGAAATAAATAACAGACATTAACTCAAAGTCAAGTCCGCGCCACATCTATACAACTCTACAAATAGAGTCTAAATCACTTTTCCCGTAATTACTGGAGGGAAAAGTGTAAATTACCATGCTATATAATACAGTATCTGTATTATACTATATTCAACCCATTACTAGAGTTCCTCTAATATAGGTAATACCATACTATATATTAATTACTCTTCATCAAGAGTAATTTTAACCTTTATTCTTTTACCTTCTAGTTGGCAACCACAAGACCATATATGATATGGAAATGTTAATTCTGTAAAAGAACTGTTACCTCGCATTAACCAGCCACCATAATGATCACCGTTACTAACAATTTCCATTACTTCACCTACTTTTAACTCATTACAAGAAATAACTGGATTAGCATCATAATTAGGAAACAATTCATCTAATAATTTCATTTGAGTTCCATTAGCATCACAATACATGTCTGTGATCGTTTTATGTGCTACATCAACTTTACCATCAAATAATAAATTATTACCTAATTCTTTACTTAATCTTTGCGTCCAATCGCCACAAATATCAGCATTGCTCATTGCATCTCTGAATTGTTGTAATGTAATAATATTACTAGTAACATCTTGATTACTTAATCTTTGTAATTTTTCAACCACTTTAGTTAAATCTTCTAATGTTCTAACAAATGGAAAAGATCTACCTGATTCTGGGCGATGTAATGGATAACCTAGAATGTCTGATGCAAATTTATATCCATCTTTTATATTCAAATCATCGAATATAGCACCATTAAGTTTCATACTACAATTAAATAGAAAATATTTACCTCCAGATGTTTCATCAATTTGATAAATATGTCTACCAATTTCAATTTTTTGATTTACTTTTAATTCTTTCATAATAATTAATTTATAGGTCACTTGATGGACCATTTGGATTTTTATAATATTGATTAAGATTAGATTGACATGTTTCAACAACAACAATAGCCATATTAACTTTATTATTAAGTATAGTAACTTTCATTGTTTGTTTATCAGTCCAATCTAATCCTATTTCTTCTAACTTACTAATATATAAATTATACTTATCTATACGTTGCTTTAACTTATTCTTAGCTTTAGTTAATTTATTCTTTAACTTATCTTCTTTCTTCATCTTTAATCTCTTTACGAAGATGTTCAATCAATCTAGCTTTATCCATTGGTTGTAATTCACCAATATATTTATTTTGTTCATTATCAAGTAAAAGTTGATATTGATAATTATGATTATTACTTGTTACTTTATAACGAGTAATACCAACTATATCACCTATACTAACACAAATCATTTCAAATATAAATGGATATGTGGGAAGAGATCCAATAATCTCTAACAATTCTTCACCTAATGCTAAATTATGTGCTTGAGTAGCAGCAACTGGATTAGCTTTAATCCTTTCTATAACTGTTGAATTTTCTTTTGTTAACATGATTTATATTTTTGAGTTTGAGTAAATAATATTACATTACTATTAATTGTAAGTGCATAGACAAAGTGCAATGTATTAACTTTGTTATGCTTGTTACTATGGTGTTTAAAAACAAATAATAGAATGTAATTTATATAGTAGTTGTTCGCCAGCGAGGTTTAACTTACTAAATGATTATATGGTTCATCTTCTTCAGATTCTACATCTCCACAAAATGGCCACAATAGACAAAAGTATCGTTTATATTTAATAATTAAGCCAGCACATATTCTAAGTATAATGACTACTACCATACTACCTATTGCAACTGTCTTAAATGGTATGTTATACTTGACAAATACAGGTACTAAAACAAGTTCAGTAAATGCTGTTATAATTAAACATATTGATATAATCATGAATTCTGTATACCATTTAAAACTATTCATAATATAATTTTTAAGTTAATAAATTGAAGTGTACGATGCTCCACCCGCTTGGAAATTGTATATACTGTCGTTTTTAGTTTTTGGTAGGAAGGAAGTATATAATAGGCCAAGATTAATTAGGCAGTGTAATTCCATACGGAATAATCACCAACCCAATTTTTAGTATTGAATCGTGCACTAAGTGTACATGATATTAATACAGGAACTAATGTAGCTCTGTATGTTTTTAATTTCTTTAATTCCTCTATCTCACCATCTTTAGCTTTATTTATTTTAATAGACTCATCTAATTCTTTTATTTCAGCATCAGTAGCTATAATTTCATTTTCAATTAATGAATCCATAACTACATTGTGAGCAACAACATCTTTACCGATATCTGGATGTTGTTCTACTAATTCTTTAATAGAAGCTGGCATAGGTTTTTTATCAGCCCATGCATCCATTGTATCTCTTGCGTCTGCTTTATGCGAATAAGTTATCATAATTTATAGTTTAAGTTTGTTAAATTAATTTAATTAATATAGCATCAATTACTCTTATTATAAAAGCGATAGCTGGTATTTTTAATCTTTCTGATGCATTACGGTTCTTTCCTCGTATTTTAAGAGGAACACTAATTTTATGTTCGTCAATATCAAGTGCTAAATATTTACGATTCTTAATTATTTCTTCATAAATAATTACATCAACACCCCATAATTTAGAACACTTTTCATCTACTAAATCATCAACAATTAAATGCGTGATATCATATGAAGACATATTCATTCCTTTAGCTAATTGAACTCCAAGTTTTATGTGAGTTTCATGTTCACTAAATAAGAATTGTTTCAGATTATTTATCTTCTTTTCTGATTGATTCATAATTTAGATTAAATAGTTAAAATTCATTTCTTAATAATTCTTTACAAAATTTTTCACTTATATCATCACAAGTACCTGTTTCATGATGTCCTTTATAAGGCATATAATAAGTCCCTTTTGATGTATCATAAGTAGTACAATGAACTGAATATTTTTTACCGTATTCTTCGATTGTTAATGCAATTCGTCCAACTGCTTCAACTTGTACAGCTTCAATAGGTCTAGTATACATGTTAAGAACAGCTTGTGCTAATTCTGTATCACTATTATTAATTATGGCTACAACTATTTTGAGTTAACTTCAACTAATGCAGTTATGAATTTTATGTTGTTTTATTTAAGTGTGAGTAATATTACTATCATATCCATGTTATCATGGTGTTATCTTTCGATATCCGCTTCCCACCGCGTGGAGGTTATAGTATAAGGAGGCAATTTCATGGGAGATAACACTGTGCAGGCATTATCTCCCATTACTAACTAAAGCTTCTCATTTGCACGATGAGCGGCTTCTTCATGAACAATGCCTACACAACATTCTTCATGGATAAACTGTAGATCTTGTTTTAATTCTTTACGACCAACTAATTCTATAGCTTCAATTATATCATCATCAAGTACATTGTCATAACGTGCATCATGTTCTTGAATGAATAATTCCCAACGTCTCATTGCTATTTTAGTGTATAGTAATCCTGCACAACAACTAACAAAAATAAGCAATCCACCATACCAATACATGAATGTTGATGGTTCACGTGTGATAGAGCAGAATACAGCTATACTAAATACCATTAAGAATAATGCGCAAATAGTAAATATTATTGCGAGTATTAAATTTAAATATTTCATTTTGATTAAGTTTTGAGTATTAAGAAAAACATTCTCTGTTCCATACAGTTGGAAATAGAATTTAAAATGCTTATTTATCTACACCTTGGTGCGAAATTGATAAACATCGTGGCTACATACCAGTAACTATCTGAATTAGATTTAGAATTAGGTGTCTGTCATACCAGTAAGAGTAGGTTTCGACCCTACAATCCAGTTCTTACTTTATTCTTCATCAGCAGAGAATGTTATATTTATATTTATTCAAAGTAATGTTGATAATCAACCCATTCTTTGGATAGTTCTTCTTTATCCCACTTTACAGATAAACATGTATCTCCTGCTTTTAAATCTTGACATTGTATTGGACGTTTATCAAATGATAATGAACAGCCTGTCTTATCATTGTGATTAACACAAGTTCCGCCCCAAGATAAATCACGATCTCCAGAAGGAGAATTAGTATGTGTTGGTCTTAGTACACAGATTTCTGGCCAACCATCATATGCATCAATTTTAATGTTACTTGGTAGTTTTTTAGTATCTTTATATTCTTTAAGTATATCTAATACTTGCTCTGGGTGATACCAACCAGCCATTCCTTTGCAACATTTACCACCACATTCACCACAAAGTGAAGGGGTTTCATTGTTGTTTAATATAGGTAATTCTTGCATAATAATTAAGTTTAAAATCAACACACCACAACATACCTGTTTCACTATAGAAATAGTGTTGTATATTGCAGTGTATTGAATATTTGAGTTTGAGTAATTTATTCCCAGAAACAATAATTTTCATTTTTCATACGAAGATCATTAGTTTCCATATAGTCATTAAATCTATTAATATTTCCTTGCAACCATTTCGAAGGATTACTATAATCAATGATGACTTCATTGATTATTTCCTTATATAAATAAGTAAGTTTCTTATAATGGAAACGTTTATACTCATCAATATCAGTATTCACAGATCTATCAATAAGATATTGAAGATGATCATATGATGCAAGAATGGTATTAGCTTTATGTGCTTTGGCTTCTACTACATCTTTATCATAATGAGCACGAGATATAAGTTGATGACCTAAAGAACCATTACGAATTGCTATTAATTTTAACATATTTTGAGTATTTAAGAATGAGTAATAAGATTACTTAACAGCTACTATAGTTACAATAGCTTTTACGATTGCACCTCCAAAGGAGATGGCTAGAATCATTTCTAACATAATATTGAGTTTGAGTATTGTGAGTATTAAATGATTTGAGTATTATAATAAGTTATTTAAATCAAAGAATGCATCTTCATCAACTTTATCTTGCATCATATCTGAAATGGAATGAATTTGAACTGACCAATAACCTTCATCTCCATCGAAATCACATTGAGGGTCTCCTGATCTATCTTTATCATGAAACCAAATATGATTAACTATTCCACTTACTTCTTCTACATTAAATGGAGAAGAATCATATCCCATAAACTTCCAAGCCTCAGTACCTGAATCATGTTCTTTAGCAAAATTAGATGTATTGAGAAACTTTGCAATAGCATCATAACTATTACATATACCTTGATGGCTACCACTAGGGCCATTTGTTCCTGTTATGATAACAAGGTATGGTGGTAAGAATGTGTTTGTTGTATCCGACATAATATTTTGAGTTTTAATAATTTAATATGAATAAATCAAGTTTCATTAATTCTTTATAACTAGGTAATTTAGTGGATTTTCTTCCACCTTCAAACATGACAACTTTTTCTTCATGAACGAAATATTCATTATATAAATGATTTACTTCAGTGTTACCTGTTGAATTTAACCAAAAACTTTTATGAAATTCAAACTTGAGTCCATTACATGTTTTAGTCATTCTACCTTTAGTGATGAATAATATTCTATCATCAATAAATATACCATGAGTAATTACAAGAGCAACCATAGGTTTATTTTCTTGTTTGAATAATTTAGAAACTCTTTTAATTTCTTCTAAGAAGTTCATAATGATTAAATTTGAGTATAAAAGAAAACATCCTCACGTTAATAAGGATGTTATATTTGCAAATTATAGTTTAATCCTACAAACGTCCGTAGACTTGGAATGGTAACTATTAACCAAATATTTTTATGCTGACATAGCGTAACGATCAAAAGTAATTACTTCTACGCGTTCGCTAAAATTATATTTATTTTTAGCAGATTCTAATTGACAAGGTGAATTATATAAATCAATAAATAACTGACAGTGCCAATCATACATGTTCATACCACAATTTTGAAAGAATGACATCATTTGATCTGCATTCAAACCAGTCTTGAGAAGACTTATAATGATGGTATATGTATCAGTTAATATATTAGCATTATGAATCCAACCAGTTGCAGATATAGGTTGATTCTTATTTTTCCATTCGAAAGCCATGATTTTATATTTTGAGTTTGAGTATTAAATAATTAGAACTTACTTTTCATCGAAGAACACGTCGTACATAGTACACGAAAGTTTATAAAAATACCACTACTATGAATTATAGTAGCGGTATAGTTTCTGTTATTTATGACCTTAGTCAATTGCCTGAATTGGCAACACAGTACTCCTACTGCAACCGTATCCTTTTATTTACGAGGTTGTTTGTTTCGCCGACACTGGTCGATCCTTCCTCGGATAGTTTCATCCTACTAGCGTACATAAATGCACTTGGCGCGGTTAACTATCAAACTAATAACTGTTCGAATACCTTGACAGTCAAAAAGCCGACATAATACCATATCACTTAGTCTGGTATAAATAACTCTGTAACTCTACAGTAGTTAATATGTCTTTAAATTATGGGAACGCTGGTGTGAATGCCATAGGCAAGCGTTGTAGTCTTCCGAGATACATCCTCGTACTACTACTGTCCCTTAGTTGGTGTGCCCTATAGCATGCTGACGTATAGCATGCGTAGCTGTTTAAAACTGGAGATTTCCTCCTCAAGTTGTTGTTCATATCGAAGAGATATAATCTCTCCTTTATAAAATCTAGTATGCGTGAATAAAAAATAACCACTCTCCTTCCATATATTGCTCCAACTCGATGGATTGACTCAATGGCTTTTCTGGTGGTTGTGAAATATGATTAATAAAATAAGGTTTACGATACCTCAAAACGTAGTTCAGTATTATACTGCTTCATTAAAAACAGGACCTTTATGCCAATCAACTTTATATTCATCTTTATTGAGAGTATTCCAATCATCTAAACTCATTTCGTTACTACGTGTTCTATAAGATGCAGTATACATTGATTCACTTTCAGTGCCAGTTTGGCTAGATGCTAATTTCTTAGCGGATTCTGTATCTAATTCAGAAACTTGTTCGCGTAGTAATTGAAGTTCATCAGCATACTTACTATCAAAAGAATGACTAACTTGAATACTTTCATATTCATAACAATCATATTCAATCATATCTGTTAATGGATTATAATTGAGATTGTAGAAATACTTAAGTTCACCATATCTTTTAGACTTCAATGGATATAACTCCATTGTTGTTGGTCTACCTAAAAGAATGAGTATTGCATTCTTTCTTTGATAAATAGGCATGAATAATATCAAATCTTTTATATTATCTGATACATTATGTGTACTAAGTAAAGCCATAAAAATGATTAAATCTTTTTCTGCTTCTAATGCGTTATTTTTGTTTGAACGTGCCATAATATTATATATTTTAAGTTTGAGTATTAAATTGATAACTGTGTTACTTAAGCCCAGTATAGCCCTCGTCTTACGACTGATAAAATCATAACCGACTACAATGGAGTATTGTAGCCGTATTATGATTTCCTTATATTTTTACAACTTCAAATGTGTAAGAGTAATGCTTTAATCTACTTACTAAATAAAGCATATCACGAACACATAGTAAATCTAAACGTACTGTATTATTTTCTTCTAGTTCATCAACGCAATAGAAATTTCTTCCGTTTTCATTACTGATATTCTCTATCTCACGAAATGTACTTCTATCTCCACTAAATACAATGTTTACACGTCTATTAGATTTACCAAAATGGTCTTCCATTTCAGCTATAAGTTGAAATAACTTATTACGTAATCTCATTCGAAGATTCATATTATCAAACTTACTGATAATCTTTTCAACTTCAACAATAAAATCAGCTACGTTTGGTGAAAGTTGAATGTCATAAATAAAATGACTCACTATAGCTAATAATTTGGCAAGATTATGAAAGTCCTGTAGTTCTGTATCCTGCATAGCAGTTGTAATTATTGATGTTACACTTGCTATTAATTTTTGTATGTTTAGCATAATATTTTGAGTATTAGTATAAGTTGAGTAAATACCCGCAACGAGTGTTACGGGCTTATTATTTAAATTCCTTTAAGTCTTTTCCATATATTAACAATACCACTTATTCTATCCTCATCTATTATCTTCTGTAAAGATGGAACAGGAATATGTGCTGTTGTTTCAGCATAATTGTGATAAGCTGTATGAATTTCACTTAAAGGTAATGACCAATTAACTTTCTCACCTTTTGAGTTGGTGATATCTTTAAGTACTACATATCTTCCTTCATGTGTCAATGGCTCAGAAAAAGTTCCTTCAGCACATTCTAACCAACCACATAAGTGTTGGTTAATATCTTCAATCATTCTATCTACTGATATTTCTAGGGATACTGTTTGATTAGGCATAATATATATGTTTTAAGTATTAATTTGAGTAAATGAGATGTGAATATAAACAAAAATAGTACTATTAAGCTGTGTTATAACTATAGATTAATTCTATCAATTATTAATATAGGCTTAATAGTACTATTGTTATTGTAAAACGGTAATGGGTTAATGTGGGTTTATATATGGGTATGTTGTGTGTTAAATGTATACTAATACAAACAACTTTATATGCACTTGAACTATGTCTTATAGGAGAACTAGCCCGCCACCTGCCCAAGGTACAAAAAATATTTGACACTAAATACCACTTTTTGACAAAAACAGTGAAATAGTTTAAAATAAATGTAAAACTTAACATTAAATTAACATTAAATTAACATTGGGTTAACATTAGTTGATTATATAGACTTGAACTACATGCAGGCATTTAACCTGAAATCAATGTTATTATAATTATATAAGGTTATTGGTTTATATCATATATATAAACAAACTAACTACCCTTGTGGTAGTTAGTTTGTAATGATTACGGTCCAGCAACAACTGCAGGCGCTTCAGCCGTAGCAGTTGGTGCAGTAATCATGGCAGCAGCAGTCTCCGCAAGGAGCAATTCTACCATACCTTTAGGAGCTCCGACGAAGGAGGAATCCGTAAGGGATTTAAGGCAAGTCATTGCCGTCTCAGAAACAACCCCGTCTTTCCATTCTCTCTGTAAAGCAACATGACCTTTGGGAATGTTGATTGCAGGGAATGAACGGTGACTGCCGACGATAGGAGCAGGATCCGTTTTTAATACATAAACCCAAGACACCAATGGTGCGTTGGTTAAGAGGTCTCTACCTCTTAACATGTATCCGTCTTTTAACGGATTAGAGCATACCGTTTTGGTAGGCTCAACAGAAGTGATGGCCACAGCACGATAAGAGACACCGTCTCGTTCGACTTTGTCGATTTCGATTAATGTGTTGGCAGCGTGAGCAGCCATGAACATTACCTCATGTCCAGCTTCGTTGGACTTGATGATTTGAAAAGAAGTCTCCTTCTTTGCTGCCGCTTTTGTGGCATCGATGGCTTTTTGAGCCATGATTTCTTGATATGTCATATCAAAGTGGTTTAAGAGTTAATTGTCAATACGACCTAGGGGCTCCATCCCCCGTAAAACTTAACGGGGGTTCAAAGGATATGTGCTATCACCCGTTTCACACACATATTCTAGAAAAAATAAAAAAAAAATAAAAAAAATTAACAGTTTTTCACTTTTTTGTGCACTTTATCAATATATTTACTGTATATTTGTAATAACATAACACAAAAATGTTAAACATAATACAATTTAAACAATAATGTTATTATTAGAACTAACTACTTTGACATCCTCAGCACGATCTCGTAAACTCGGAATCAACATAGATGAAGATGACCTTATTGAAGTAAGAACATCCATTAATATAGATGCTATTACTCATTTAAGTGAGCATCCTGAGAATGACAGACTAACTAACATTTATTTAACTAGTGGAGGATATGTAACTAGCCCTGCATCATTTGATGACATACGTAACTTACTTGATCCAGAGCAATCTGACCTACCTGACCTTCCATTTAACACAGATCATGTCCAATATAAACTATAGTAAGAATAACGAAAATATTAACACTTCATGTAAGATCGTACGTTACGGTAAATACCAGGAAACCTACAATGGTCCTGGAGATATAACAACAAAGGTAATCAAATCAATATCAATTGAAGCATTTTTTAGATTATATCTAGAATTAAATAATGTAATTGGATATCGTAGAATGGGTTCGGAAATAGTCGACATGCGACTAGCTAAGACGCCAATCGACTTGTTAATTCATTTAATGATGAAAGATAGAGACTACACGATTGTATTTAGAAATAAAGATGCAACACTAGTTAAATTAGGAAAAGAATTAGGTAAGAGTGCCTCGTCAATTTATGCTACATTAAGTAAATTACGTCATGCAGGATATGTCATCAAGGATGAAGATAATCTATTAGTATTAAATCAAGAATTAACTGATTTAATAACAGATGCGCGTAAATATACTGATACGGACGAACCACTCAAATTTGATTTTCTATTTAAATTCTGTGTACTAGATCCACAATAATATATGTCACGTAGATTAAAGCAAGATGATTCATTAGTACCACGTGTAATGAAAGAAATAGCAAAGGAATTAAATATAAGTGAAGACCTAACCAGACATGCAATACAGCACTTCTTTCAATGGCAACGAGATGCATTTAATAATTTAAAATATACTAAATTCTTATGGAATTACTTTGGTACATTTTCTATATTACCTAAAAGGTATGAAAAATGGATTCAATCAGACAAATATAAAAAACAACAACTGGACTTAAGGAAGAAATTAAAAGCTTTAAAAGAGTCTGAACAACAATTAACTAACAAAGATAAATAATAAAACAATGAGTAAAAAGAGTAGACCAACCAAGACACGAATTAAAAAAGCAAGTTCATACGTTGACAATAGAAAACGTCAAGAAAATGATGAAACGCGTGAGAAACAAATTAACGCTATTCTACAAGGTCAAGAGGCTATTGATAAATGGAATACTGAATTAGTAGGTACAACCGGTTGGAAGAAAGATGTAAACCTAGTAGAACATTTCAAAAATGTACAATTAGAAACAGGTTTAATCGTTCAAATGTACATGGAAAACCCAATTAAGAATATCGCACGTAATACAGAAACTGGTAAAGTAGTACAGTTAGAATGGAGTTTACGTCAAATAGATGCACGTGTACGTAGTACAGATAAAAACAAATGGGTTAATACACCATTCCCTGTCATTGATAAAGGTATGATTATGGCTATCTCACCGTCTACATTAATTTGGTATCATGAACAAAAAGAAAAACTAGCCAAGTACGATTCTGTTGCTGCAGAAGCTTTCATTGTACCTAAAGTAGGTGATATCGTATATACCAAGTTATTTAGGTTTAAAGATAACAGATATTACGTTAACAAACAAGAAAAGTGTGAAGACTTTATTATGAATCAAGAAGAGATTCGTTTGAAGCATTTTCAGAACTTATTCTTAATTGAGAACTTTGATATTGAATCAATTGTACGTCCTGGTAAACAAAATGATATGAGCGATAAACAAATCTTAATTGATGATAGATATGTTGATATCGATCCAGATCCAGAAGAAATTGTAGCCAACCCAGATGTAGATAACAGTGATCACCTAATCGAAAACTAATTGAACGAAGAAACAATAAAAGGAATAATAGCATGGATATTACTATTAGGATTAATAGTGATATTCATTGCTCTTTAAAACTTAACATATGAATATAGATAAAAAATACATAATAGTAATTGCATCAGCAGCATCATTGATTATTTTAATGAACATTATAATGCTAGTTATAGCTTTCAGACCTAATGAAGCAATAGAATATAATAAACAAGGTTTCCAAATGATTCAGTCTAGATTAGATAAAATTGACAGTACCTTCATTGCTGAGCAAACACGTATAGACATTAAACTAGACTCATTAAATATGGATCAGTCATCACTATTTGCGGACATAGATAAATATAACGACAACCTAACAAATTCTGTAAATAAGATAAAACGTTACAAGAATGAAATTATCAAACATAATTATCGTGATAGTTCTTCTACTGCAATCATTAACGGCCTTAACGCAAGATAGTACTAGTTCAATAGTACAAGCATGGCAAGGACCTGACGGAAGTATATGTATGACCATGGGTAGAGCAGCTAAACTATTAAATGCAGAAGATAGTCTACAGATACTGTATATCCAGAATACAATGCTAGAGAATGTTATACTAGACGCTAATTTAGTTATATCCTTATCAGAAGAAGCAATGGATAACTTAATGATACAGAAAATGGTACTTCAATCTAAAATCAAGGTATTAGAGGATAGACTCAACTTAAAGAGTGATAAGATCATGTTATACCTAGAAGAGATAGATGAATGCTCAATTAAGCTAACTAAAGCAAACAAGAAGTTAAAACGACAGAAGACCGCCACAACCATTACATCAGTAATAGGTAGTTCTGCTATCGTGGCAGTTATAGTAACAGTACTAATAATTGTATTATAATTAAACATATAGTAAGATACTAACGTATTTTGCAGGAAAGGAGGGGCGGACCAGTCCGACGAGGTACACCCTTATACTGCATCATATATAGTACCAATACGATTTAACCAATAAAGATTTAAACACGTTAAAACCATATAATAAATGAAGATTAACGGCTATGATATAACAGCTAAGAATGTGTGGGCATACATACAAGGAACTGGGCGCAAAGCACTCAGTGAAAGATATTCAGATATATTTCAATCACCACAACATATCCAAGAGCAGATAGTCTGGCGCGAAGTGATAGCAAATAAGGAATGTTACACATCAGGAAAGTGTATACATTGTAAATGTAAAATGCCAGACAAGTTATATTCAGATAAAGGATGTGATGATGGGTGTTACCCGGAAATAATGAATAGAGATGCATGGAATAACTTCAAACAGTTGTGTGCGCGTAATAAGAGTGATATGTATAATCGTAAGTTCGACTGGGAAACAGCTCTGGCGGACATGACTAGCTTAGGCCCTGTATCATTTCTATCTCTTATTAGTTCTGATAAAGCAAGCGTGCACCTCGGCGTGGGCCGAGAAGGTGATATACTCAATCATACATTCGAATTATTCAATCCACATCAAAAGAAACTAACTATAAATCATATACAACCTAGTTGTCATTGTACAACTGCAGTACCAAAGTCATATGATATAGAACCTAATGAACATGGTGATATAGATATATTTGTTAATACAAAAGATCTAGAGATAAGAGATCATGAAGTGTGGTTAACAATTAGATATAATGATATAGAACGAATTAGCTTACAAATAATTTATACTCTTAAAGAAAAATTATAACTAACAACTAACAACTAACTAAATGAAAAAGAAATTTTACATGGATACTGAGTTCCATGAATATCAAAAAGATACTACATTACTAAAGGATGCAATTAATTCATCAAGTGTACATCAAACATTAATTGATACAATTGAATTAATATCAATTGGTATTATAGATGAAGACGGAAATGAATACTATGCAATATCTAATGAATTTGATATAGATGATGCATGGAATAATGAATGGTTAAGAGATAATGTACTTAAGAATTTATTTGATAGTAAGATATCAGGTAATAAAACAAGTAGAGAATCAATGACTATTAAGAACTTTAAATCTTATATACTTTGTTGTGGTAAATCTAAATATCAAATAAGAGAAGAAATTAAATCATTTTGTGTAAATGGAGATTATACTGATGTGAAAAAGAGAATGGATGAAGGTTTAGAAACTATAGAACCTATTCCAGTTAATGATTACGAATTCTATGCCTACTATGGTGATTACGATTGGGTTGTATTCTGTTGGTTATTCGGAAGAATGATTGACTTACCTAAAGGATTCCCAATGTATTGTAAAGATCTCAAGCAATTATTAGATGGTAAAGCAGAACTATTAAAAAAGAAAATATCTAATAGATTCTCTAAAGGTTTAGATTTTGATGAAGTATTATTTATTAAATCATTACATAATTATCCAACACAAGATAATCTCCATAATGCATTAGATGATGCTAAATGGAATAAAAAATTACATGAATTTTTAAATGAATTGCAATGATGAAATGGATCAAACAATTATTCTGTAAACACAATTATGAGAAAACATATAGTATTCATGGAGATATGATTATTATGACAGGATATAAAAGAAGTGTATGGAGATGCACTAAATGTAAAAAACATAAATTTAGTAACTATTTAAATAAATTAAAATGAAACAAGTAAAAGAAAATGCAGTAGTAGCAAATAACTCACATTCATATTCAGTTAATACATATACAGTTGGCCCTAATGGATTAGAAATAACTGGTGCTCAACCTATTAATTTAGTACGTGGATCTAAAGTAGATGGTGAAAATATACTTTCTAAACAAGATGGATTCTTAACTGAACAATTACTATGGATTGCACAAAATTATCTATCAGAAGTAAATGTAGGTGATATGAAGACTAGAGAAACATCAATTGCTATTACTAAGATACAAGAGGCATTAATGTGGATTAATAAGCGTCATGATGATAGAGTAGAACGTAAGGTGTTAAATACTTATAATAAATAATGATAAATAAGAAACATAAGCAAAGCATTCGTAAGTTATTAAGTGGTACTAATCTTGATCACTGGAGTTTAGCATTACAGATATTAACTGGTCAACTTAGTCGAGATAACGCTGAATCAATGATACTACAGTATATTATTAATATACATAATTATAAGATTGAGAGTAAAATGACAAGTAGTATTAGAACTTGGATTAAAGAGAAAATAATTAATGAGAAATTAATTAATTATTTCAATAGAACCTTTAAATACATAACTGGATTACGTGAGCAATTAACAAATGGTCATACTGTACAACATAACGGAGTTCTTACATTATGTCAACTTGAAGACTGGTTTGACTCTATTATTACATCACGCAAACAAAAAAGTATTACATTGTCATGTGGAAAAGAAATAGCAGAACTATTTGATGAACTAATAAAAGAAGAAATAAATGTATAATTGTCCACCTGGCGAACCATTAACATGGAAAACACAAAGATATGAAGAAAGGAGAGACTGGATCGAACGTAAAGGATCTACAATATAAATTAAAGAAAGTATTAAATCGTAATATATCAATTGATGGTGATTATGGTAATACAACAAAACAAGCAGTTTGGGATTTTCAAGGATTATATAATCTATATGTAGATGGTGTAGCAGGAGAGAAAACAATGGCTGTATTAAATAGAGCATATAATGCCTTACATAAAGAAAATAGTAACTTACTTAATCTTGGAAAGAAACGATTTGTTATCTTTGTTGATGCTGGTCATGGCGGTATTAATGATAATGGCAACTATACAACATCCGGAAAACGTGCATACCATAATGGACGTGAACTACATGAACGTGGACACTACTATGAAGGTTATGAGAATAGAATAGTTGCAGAAGCATTTATAGAAGCTTGCATGAATAAAGGAATCATGTGTATTCGCACATATCATCCATCCAAAGATACATCTCTTTCGTATCGTACTGATTTAATTAGATCATATCTACGTAGAGGATATTATGGATATATGCATTCATTTCATTCTAATGCTATTGCATCATCTAACTCACAAAGTAAAATGGAAGCAACCAAAGGTTATATGGTATTTAATACTAGAGGAGATACATTTTCAGATGATATAGCTACTATACATTATAATAATGTTAAGGATGAAATAGGAGAAGGTAACTGGAATTTTAGAGTACAAAAACAAGATGATGGAGATATCGATTTTGAAGTCAATTTCCAAATGTTAAGGGAAACAGATTTAAATGAATTCGAAAACTTTGGTGCAATACTAGATGAATGGGGATTTCATACATCTGGTGAAGACTGTCAATTTATATTAGACAGTAGAGAACAACGAATAAACGCATGTCTTAAGACAGCACAATGGGTAAAACAAAAATTAAATAACTAATGCCGAATTTTATTGCACAAACAGAAGCTCAGATTACTAGTGATCTGGCTACATATGGATATGTTCATACGGAAACAACTAATGGGATAACTCCATTAGTTATGTATTTTACTGATTCATTAGGATCAATATTAAAACTTAGTGTAGATACAAGTATTCCATTATCTACAGCAATGGTTTATACTAACAATGTAACCAATTGTCATCGAGAGCAAGTTGCTGTACTTGCCAGTTCAGTAGTTACAGATCTAGCATCATTAGATGCTTTATTAATTGCCGTATATCCTGTTGTGGACCCTATGGTAATTAAAGTAGAAGAACTAGCAAGTGTCGAAGAAAGAGAAGTATTAGTACCCACAGGAACCACATATTATACAGTAACTGAATTTACAGATGATGATTTAATTGTTTATAATGTAGGTGGTGTACAATCTCCATATCGAGATCGTACTTTATCTTGGGTACCAGTTACTCTCGTAGGACCAAGTTGGTTCTTAAATAATGATCTTACAGTACAAGTAAATACAGCAGATGTATTTAATATTGCTCTTGGTAACTATATAGTAGTAAAACCATAATAACTAATAACTAACTAAAATAATATGAACTTATCAAATCGTTTATTTCAGATAATAGATGAAGAACCCGTATATTGTGTAATACTTATAAATATTAAGTGTTACAAAGAATTGTATATGTTGGATAAAAGTGATGATAAACATAAATATGCACAACACTTAGTATATATATGGTATACTTGCGATCCATCATCACCTTACTTTAATTCAGAAGAAAGAGAACTAGATGCAGCCATGGAAGTTTATGGACGTAAAAAAGTAATGACAAAGCAATTAAAGAAATGTATGACGGAATATAATAAACGTCAGTCAACCCCAATGATCCGTGCGTATAAACGTGCAATGAAAATAGCAGATCAACAGGAATCACTACTTAAAAAGAATGCTAGTCAAGTACAAGAATTCGAAAGACTTATTGATGATGCAACAACATTAATGCGTACACTAGGATGTAATCCAGATGATATATTAACTCGTATTGAGTTAATGGAACGTTTAGAAGATCTACAAACTAAGAAGATTAAACGTGAATCTGATATGGCAGCATTAATACCAAAAATAAATAAACAGGTTAAAGATCTGTTAGAACTTAAAAAAGAAGTGGATAAAGATAGAATGCAAATAGATAGTGACGATAATAAAGATGCTATATCTAATTTTATTGTTGATGCATTCATAGAGAAATATATGTAATAACTAACTATGTATAAAACCAAACAAGACTTAAAGAATATACAATTAGAATATGATAAAGGTGTTTTACTTCCAACAGCAAAAGAGAAGTTGATAATTAATCCTAAGATAGCATATGAGGTAACTAATATTGATGTTAAACAATCAATACCTGAACATGCTATATTAAAAAGGATTGAACCTGTATATGGTATAATCAGTGACTTCTCTAAAGAATATACTCCGGTAGATAATCTATTGTGGGACTATTTATATTTTACTGATTCTAAATTATTCGCACCTGCAGGAGAAGCATTCATGAAAAGTCTTAATGCTACTAAAGGTAAGACTGGGTTAAAACCAACATATACTAAACACTTACCCGGAACAACAGCATACAACAGATTCTGGGAAGAAGAGTTCCTTCGTATAACAAAAGGATATGAACCAGAAATAGATGGTAAACCTTGTGGTATTAAGATACCTGGTGAGTTTTATTTTTATCTGAATTATGGTTGGATGCAAAAAGTAGAGTTCAATGATAAAGGAGAAGTAATAAGTGATAAGTCAGGTGTTCCTGATTTTCTATCGATGGATTATTACTTCTATAAAGAATTAGAAGCTAGAGAAAATCCTGCTAAATATAATCTACCTTTTGAATATAAACAATCTATGTCAATTACTAAGTCTCGTCGTAAAGGATTTAGTTATAAAGCAGGGTCAGGAGCAGTATGGTGTACAGCATTTAGAGACAAAGCAAAAGTCCTTATTGCGTCAGCTCAAGGAAAAGATGCTACCTTGTGCTTTCAGAAAGCAATGGATATTATTGATCATATAACATTATATACTCCTTTTGGTAGAAAGAATCCAGGACATCCAAGTTCTAATGGAGGTTGGAAGCATATGACAATGAGTCAAACTAAGGATCATGGCGAGTTTGTTTTCGGGTTAATTAATACTCGTACAAGAATGAAGAAAGGAAGACGTAGTGAAATAGTTACAGCGTCTTTATTTAATAAACCAGATGCTGCTTCTGGTGAAGGTCTTACAAGACTATATATAGAGGAAGCAGGAAAGATATCTAATTTAGCTGATGCATGGGTATTCTCATTAGAATCAATGCGTGTAGGTTCTGTATATCGTTCAGGGATTGCAGTAATATTTGGAACTGGTGGATCTATGGTATCTGCTTCAGGGAAGAAAGGTTCATCGCAAGATTTTGCTAATATGAATGATAGACCTGAATCAGTAGGATTAGCTGCATTTAAAAACATATATGAATATAAACCTACACAACGTAAATGTGGTTTCTTTGTATCTGATATGTGGGCTAACTTTGGTTCTAAGATAACCATAGATGGTAAAGTGCATTATGGTTTAGATAAAAATGGTAATGCATGTTTTTGGGTTGCTGAATTAGCATTAAATAAAGAACGTGCAGGTAAACGACCACCATTAGGTAAGAAAAGAATATTTGATAAATTCCTTACACAACGTTGTAAAACCCCAGCAGAAGCATTTCTTATTACAACTGGTAGTCGATTTCAAACTGAAGATCTTGTTGAACGTAAGACTAAAATAGCTATATCACGAGGAGGATTTGAATCATTACGGATGCCAGGTGAATTAGTAGACATAGATGGTCGAGTAGAGTTTATACCTAAACCTCATGAAGAACCATTATTAAATACATATAATGAAGCAGAAAGAGAAGGTTGCTTCTTAAGATATGAACCACCATTAAAATTAGGTGGATCAATACCAGATGATGCATATATTATTTCAGTGGATCCAATTGGTATTAATACAGATACAGGTGGATCATTGACGGCTATTATTGTATTTAAGACAAGAAAGTATGAATCATGGTTAGGTCCTGAAAAGATTGTAGGTATTTACTTTGGTCGTAAGAAACTTAATCCACAAGGATATGTACATAGATTATTACTTAAATTATCTAAATATTATAATGCTAAGATAACTATAGAGAATGATAGAGATGGTGGTATACCTCAATACTTTATTCGTAAAGGAGAAGCTGCTAGATTAATGGGACCTCCTATTACTACAATGGAGAAGATTATGCCAGGTAGTAAAACATCACGTAGACCGTATGGTCATTCAATGTCAACAGTTCGACATAAACAAATTGGAGAAGATTTATTATATGAATGGTTAGATTTACGTGGATCTAATATAACTTATTATGATGAAGAAGATGGTGAAAAGACTATTGAATCAGGATTACGTAATATAGATAGATTAGAAGATCAACTACTAATTGAACAATTAATTAAGTACGAACGTGGTGGTAACTACGATTTAGTTATGGCAATGATGGGAATTGTAGTTCAATTAAAAGAATGGTACGATCCAGAAGATACAGATCCATATGAAGAAAATAGTATATCAGATCAACTTAATAAATGGAAAGTAAAACGATTTGGCTCATATGAAGACAAATTAAAATATAACAAAAGAAAATTTAAACGATAAAATTATTATTAATGAAATACTTTTTAAATCAACGTATCTCTGCCAAGAAGAAGAATAAAGCATGGAGAGAGAAAATGGTTGATCATTACGTTGAACTATCTTATACTTGGTATGATGATTGGGATAGAATTCAAGAGAATTATGCTCTTAAAAACAATCAACTAGATCGTAAAGAAATAGCAAGTATATGCAAAGGTCTTGGTTCGGAAGAACATGCTGATGTATTTATTAATGCATATAATAAGACACACAATGTTATTGATGCTTTGCAAGGAGAAGAATGGAATCGTCCGTTTTCATATGGTATTATTAATAATTCCAAGCAAGCAATAGATAAGATTGATAGAGACAAAAGACGTGAAATAGATGAGTCTGCAGATGCAATCTTCCAATTAGAAATGCAACGTCAACAAGAACTTTATGGAATAGAAGAAAAGAAATTAGGAGAAGGAGGAGACGAACAGCAAACTCAAAAAGCTATTCAAGAATTACAAGAACGATATGATAAATTATATGGAAATATTGTTGATCCTAAGACAATATTTGACAAGTATAAAAATATAACTACCGCAGAAGAAATAGCCATACATAGAATTATGACTATGCAAGCAGCCAAACTTAACCTTAAGTTTGTAAAGAATCAAACCTTTGAAGATGCTATAATTGCAGGTAGAGAAGCTGTAGAAATTTACTCACTACACGAAGATGACTTACCTAGAGTAAAACAAATTAACCCATTAAATTTATTTTTTCAGAAATCTCCTGATGTAATGTGGATTCAAGATTCAGATTATGCAGGGTATCGTGAATTGATGACTATAGATAAGGTACTAGAAGACTATGGTGAATTCCTCACCAAAGCTGAATTCAAAAAACTAACTGAAACAGGTGCTTATGGTGGTGCAGTAAAAGGACTTCATCATCCATTCACAGTTAAACCTGGACACAAACAACCTTCTGAAGATACAGAAGTACGTGGGTTTCGTGATATTCCTCGTGGTAGAAATGGATTAACTAGTGAAGATTATTTTGCATTAAGTGAAGAATATGGTGGACCGGACAATGGTTACATGAGTAGTGATTATGTTAGTCGTATAGGATTAAGTGCTACTAATAATAGAATAAGTAATCTACGTGAATTTATTGATGTGTATACTATTTATTGGAAGTCACAACGTAAGATAGGACACTACAAATTTATCAATGATTACGGCGAACAAGACGAAACATATGTCTCAGAGTCGTTCTCAATTCCTAAGCGCGCCACGAAAGAAACAATACCAGATGGTTATACTAAATCTAAAGTTATACATTATTGGACAGATTCTAATGATGATACGCAAAAGTTCTCATTAGAATGGATCTGGGTGCCAGAAGTATGGAAGGGGGTTAGAATTGGTAAAGACATATATTGTCAGACAGCGCCAGTACAACATGCCTATCAATCATTATTAAATCCCTATGAAGTTAAATTACCCATTTATGGTTATGTATACAATAATAGAAATGCATACAGTGTTTCTATCATGGACAGAATGAAACCGTGGCAGAAGATTTATTATGTCATTATGGCTAGACTACTTAAATTAATTAGTCAAGATAGAGGTGTTCTTACTTTTATTAACATACATATGTTAGATAAGAATTTAGGATTTGAAGAAGCATTGCGAGTTGCAGACGATGGTGGTATTGTACCATATAATCCATTAAGTAATTCTAAAGGAGCTGGTGGTTTTGGTAATATGAATACTATGAAAGTAGCTGAACGCATTGATGCTACTAACTCTCAAGCTATTCAACATTATATCACTATATTAGAATTTATTGAGAATAGTATTAAACTAGCAGCAGGTATGTCAGATCAACGTATGGCTCAAACAAATGCTCGTATGACTGCTACAGATAACTATAGAGATACAATGCATTCAATTAATATTACAGAGACCTTACATGCCGCACATGATTTATTGTGGGAAGACGTGTTACAGGGAATGATGGAAATGACCCTAAAAGTTCTTAGTGAAAGTACGGGGAAGATACGAGGCTTTCTAAACGATGAAGAAAAAGTATTAGTGGATCTAGATATGTTAAGTTTGGAAGACAACTTCCGATTACGTGTAGCAGATAATTCTAAAGCGTTTAAAATACTTGAACAATCTAAACAACTTGCTCATGCACTTGTACAGAATGATAAAGCTAGTCTTGATACATTAATTGAATTAATGGAGACAGAAAACTTAAGTGAATTCAAACACTTAGTTAGAGAAGCTGAGGAGAAACATCAAGAACGTCAAGAGCAACAACAACAATCTCAACAAGATCATGAGAAAGAGATGGCTGAAATGCAACGTAAACAGAATGAAGATAACCAAATTGCTAAATTAGATGAGATTTACTTAAAAGGTAAATTAGACTTTGAAAAAGAAGAAATGAAAGCTGATAAACAAGCTGCTTCATTTGATCCTGAAAAAGATTATAATAGAGATGGTATTGCTGATTACTTGCAACAAGATCAATTGCAGCAGAAAATAGATAATGAATCTCGTAAAATAGATCTTGATGAGTTTAAAGCAGGAATGGAAGAACGTAAAAATGAACAAGATCAACAAATTAAATTAGATGAATCTTTAAGACAAACTGAAAAGGACAACGCAGATCGAGAAGTTACATCTTCTGCAAATGCACAGAAAAGTAAACTAGAGGCCATGAAAATAAAGGCAATGAAAGATAAAAAGTCTACATAATAAATAACTAACTAACTAACTAACTAAATAAATTATGCATAAAACAACAAGTACAATATTAACTGGAGTTAATCTTCTGGTTGATACTGTTAAACAAACACTAGGAACAAAAGGTCGTACTATTTTATTTAATGATGAGAACAATAGAACTCACATTACTAAAGATGGTGTGACTGTTGCTCGTCATATCTTTTCAGAAGATGATTATGAGAATATGATAATTACTGTATTACGTGAAGCATCACTTAAGACTATGAAGTCAAGTGGAGACGGCACTACAACAACAATGATACTTGCTCAATATATTATTAATGAAGGACTTAAATTACTTGATGAAGGATTAAGTTTTTATGAAATGAGTCGTCAAGTTGATGAAGCTGTCAAAGATGTAGTAGATTATATTAATAATACTTCAATTAAAATAGAAGATAATCAAGAATTACTTCGTGAAATTGCAGCTATTTCTTCTAACGATGAAAAGCTTGGAGATTACATTTATTCAATCATAGAAGAGATTGGATTATATGGAGATATTGAAGTTAAAGAATCTCAATACTCTGAAACTCGTAAGATTCAAACTAAAGGAATGAAGTTACATAAAGGTTGGATGGAGAACTTTATGATGAATGATCCACGTGAATTAAAATTTAAAGCAAATGATTGCCATATTCTTATTATTGATGATATCATTCAAGCTATTACTGATATTGATCAGTATATTAGACACCTTAATGGAAAACCGTTGGTAGTATTCTGTGATGAGGTTACAGATATTACATTATCCCAAATTCAAAAATGGATGAGTACTACAGGTTATCCTGCATGTTTCGTCCACAATGATGGACACGGAGAACGTAAACAAATATTAATGAATGATCTTGCTGCATTAACATCAGCATATGTTATTTCTGCACAAGATCCATTTGATCCTGATAATTTAGGATTCACTGGACAGATACAAGTTGGTGAATGGCATACATCTATATTAGATGGTGAAAGTGATACGGATATGATTGAAGCTATTACATATGATATTCAAGAAATATTAAATGATGATGCAAATGATGATGAAACATTAATTACTAATGTAGATCGTAAGTTTCATAAAAAACGCTTAGCTAATTTAACAGGTGGATTAGCAGTAATTCATGTGGGTGGACGTACACAAATGGAGATGAAAGAATTGAAGGATAGATTTGATGATGCTGTATTGGCTGTAGGAAGTGCTATTAAACAAGGAGTTAATGTTGGGGGTGGTTCTACTTATATTAACTGTCAGAAGATACTAAATAAAAGATATAAGGAATCTAAAGGTAGAGGATATAAATTAATTATAGATTCACTTGATTCCCCATTCAAACAATTATTAACTAATGCTGATCTATCTAGTCAATTTGGATTTTATAAGAATCAACTTACTAAAGGTAAAGCATTAGATCTTCGTGATAATAAATTATATAACCTTGCAACAACAAAATATACAGTGTATGATCCATCATCTGTATTGATTGATTCGTTAATTAATGCAACTGCTGTAGCAAAATCATTACTATCTATAAAAGATGTACTTTTTGATGGAAAGAAACTAGGCGGTTAGGCTTAGTATTAATGATTAAAGAACAATTATTTAAATAAAACAGATTATATTAACAACTAAATTATTAAATTACAAATGAGTGATTATAACATTCCCGAAGCGGAATTAAACTTTAGTAGCTTTACTATTGATGATATTTCAAAAACAGTAAATGCTGCCCAGGCAGATGTTACAAAAGATAACACACCTGAAGAGGAAGAAGAAACAGTAGAAACGAATCAACCTATAAATGTTCTTACACAAGACGATATACGTACTGTCACTAAAAGTGAAGAAGATGAAACAATAGAAACAGAAGTTACACCAGAATCAGAAACTACTACTGAAAATGCAGAAGTAGAACCAGAAGGTAAAGCATCTTATGCAGATGAAGTATATTCTGCAGCAATTCAATTAGCTAAAGAGAATGGTTTATTGAATATTCCAGAAGAAATGGAAGGTGAAATGACTGATGAAGTTTGGCAAGATCTTTTACAAAAGAATGAAGTAGAACGTCAACAACGAACTATAAATAATATTCGCAATAATGCCAAAGATCCTAAAATTGTTGAACTCCTTGATTATGTTATGAACGGAGGTGGATGGTATGGATTTAATGAAATGCAAGATACTATTCAAGAAGAGATTGACATTACATCATTAGATGAAAGTAAAGAAGAAGATCAACGTTATTTAATTGAGTTATATTTAAGTGATGGTTTGGATGCAACAAATCCAGCTCATATACGTAGATTACAAAATATCGATAACGAAGTTAATACTGCTTTTGATAGACTTGAAAATGATGCATTATCCAAAGAAGCTAAAAATTATCTATTAGATAAAAATACAAAAGCTAAACAATATATTGCAGACCAACAACAATTACATCAAGCTCAACAACAAGAGGAAGTCAATCGTCAAGCAGCAGCTAGACAGAATTGGAATAATCAATTCAAAACTACTCTAAATGATCGTAACTGGTCACAGGATAAAAAGAATAATATTGTAAGTCAATTTGATATTGTTCAATTGGATAACGGAGCAGAGATGGAAATGTGGCAATATAAGTTTGATGCTATTTGGAGAGATCCTGCAGCAACTCAAATATTCATGGATTTCTTATCAGACTTTGATCCTAGCGCATTACAATTTAAAAAACAAGGACAAACTATTAATAAGCAAGTTACTTCAACCATAAAGAACTTGATTAATAAAAAAGCTCAGACCAGCTCAAAAGGTCAACATGTTTCGAAACGTAGAGTCGCTGGAAAGCAATTACCAAAGATCGATCCAAACAACTTTTAAAAAAATTTAATTTTTTATATTAACAATCAACAAAACATTTAAAACAAATGTCAGTAAAAAACTTTGAGAATGCTAAAGCGATCCATAATGGACAACTTCGTCCAACTGTATTAACAGATGGCCTTTTAGCAACTGGTGAGATTACTGGTCTACACTTAAGCCAAGCTTTCGGTAGTACTGAAAATCTTGCGACAATTAATATGGGTTATGCACAAATCTTTAGTGCAACTAACCGATATCACAGCAAGCCTATCCTTGGAATGACTGAGGCTAAAGGTAAAGTAAAAACAATTAATCGTAGAGGTTTCCGTTGGGAACTATCTGGAGGTAACACACAAAAAGCTCGTATTACACGTGTTGTTTGTACTGATGCTCGTCCAGGTCTACATTTACAAACTTTTGATATCGTAGTTGATAAGCCATGGTTTAACGTATCTGATATTATTATTCCTCAGAATAATAAACGTCAATGTCGTGTAAGTACTTTTGGTAACGGTCAATCACGTAGACATCATCAAGTAGGACCTAACGCTTATCGTTATACTATTCAATACATTACTAATAACGGTAATGAATTCTTACCCGCCAAGTATATCCAAGAAGGACAAGAATGGTGTAAAGTTTCTAGTGCTGTAGGTGATGAAGATAACATCGATGCTGGTGGATTCCAATTCTACTCAATCTTCGAAAGTGAAGGTCAAATCCAACAACATGCAATTAAGGTAGAAGTATCTGATAAAGCTGCTCGTCGTGCGAAACAAGCACAAAAAGATGGTAGTGATACAGATGAATTCGGTAAATATCTTAAGATGTTATGGGTTAAGTATGAAGACAAAGTAACAGGTGAACCAATGCACCGTTTCATGGCTTTATTAGATGCAGAAGCATATAATGAGTTATACCAAAACGTTGAATGGACATTAATCTTCGGTAAGACATCTAATAACATGGTGACACCAGAAGGACATCAAATCTTAACTGCTTCAGGATTACGTCAACAATTAGAATCAGGTTATACACTTGAGCATAATGGTACATTATCTTTAGAAGAATTAGAAGACTGGTTTGATTCAATTATGAAAGACAAACTTTCAGAAGGTGAGCAAAAAATCGTTTTATCTGCCGGTCGTGAATTCCGTAAGATGTTCGATAAGATGATCAAAGTAGATGCTAGAGCATTTACAACTATTGATACATTATTCCTTCGTAAAGGAGACAACTTCCGTCATATGGATTTTGGTTCTTACTTTGCATCTTATAAAGGTTTCACAGTTGATATTTCTGTAATGGAAAATCCAGCTTACGATAATCAATACTACTGCCCACAAATGCACCCAGTGCGTACAGAGGTTTGTATCGATTCATGGAGAGCTGATATCTTGGACTTCGGATCAAGTAAACAACAAGGAACTGGAGGAGAAACAGATAATATCTGTATGATTCAAGAGTCATACTGTGACTACAATATCACTTACAACGGTAAATGGTATGGAGCACATGATGGTAAATCAGGTCAACCAATCACAGATGGTGGTTTAGGACAAGGTGGTGGAGTCTCAGGATATTCTATCCTAAGAGAGAAATCAGCTGGACTTATGGTTGCTGATGTAACTCGTTGTGGATCAATCTTCTTATCTTTTGACGATTAATCAAAAGAAATAAATACATTTTTATAACTTATTAACTAACTTAAAATGACTACATATATTCAAAACGATACTAGAAAAATTAGAATCGAACCAAATCCTTTTAGAAGTCAAGGTAACAAATTTAAAATGAAGACTAGGAAACTCAGTGGCGGACAGCCAGTTGTAAACATACATGGTAAACCTGTGTATACGGATACAACTCCTGAAGCATTATATAGAGTTCCTGGTACGAGTAAAAGATTAGCTGCCGCAAGATCAAGTACAAATTCTTTGAGAACTGGCTTAGATCATCTTGTAGATAATCCGTATAAAAACTTAACGACTTATACACAAGAATGGGAAACTATATTAAAGGGAAAAGACGAAGTTTTACTGCAACACCTATTAGAATATGAATGTGATTATGAAATTAATTTCTTAACACACCGTGTTCAACCAGGAGCAATTGAATCTGATAAGGTTGATAGAAAATTCTTTGAATCTGTTGAATCAAAACCGAGATTAGATGGAGGTGTGAGCTTCTTAAATATGTCTAATCCAATACATAGAGTAAATTATTATACTCTATTAGCTCACAAGGCCGTAGCTAATACTTATGAGGAACTTCTTGATGGAGGGAATCTAGATGCTGAATGGTACATCGTAGACGAACAAGCTAAACACGTACGTGAAAAGTCTAAATCTATGAGAGTTGTAGAAGCAGGAGCCGCATTGAAAGAATTATCAGATAGTAATTCTGATGCAATGCTTCAAATGGCTAAAGCTTTAGAACTATCAGAAGCAACTGATCGTAATCTTACAGTCGATAGAGCATGGAATGCAATATATACTTATTATAATAAAAGTGCATCAAATTTTGATCAATTCATAGTTGTTTATAAATTATGGAAAGATCCAAATAACGGTAGAGATAAATTCGTCGCAATGGCTGATTTATTCAATTACCAACACCAAGGGTTAGTAAGTTATAAAAATGGAAAATACACATGGTTTAAAACTATTCCAGGAGAACCTACACAAACTTTCATGTTTACTGGTAAAATGGCGTTCATTACTGAATTCCTATTAGCACCACAACAACAAGAGAATGTAGAATTTCTTCAGGATGAATATGAAAACAAAATTAAATAACAATGCGAATAGAACAGGCGCATTATCAATTTGAACTCTTATGGGATCGGGTCGCATCAAATGATCGGCCCGACTTCATGCCTTGGGAAAAGGATGAGTTCTTGAATAATGCACAATGGATATTTTTGGAAGAAAGATATGAGTTAAGTAAACTTCGAAAAGGTTTTGAAGTAGATCAACTTACTATATCTGAATTAGCCAACTTACACATTAAGTCTCCTGAGCTACAACCCGCTGTTACTCCTACAGATTTAACTGGAGGAAGATACGAAGTAAGACTTGATAATTTAGGTAATAATATTAATGGTCAATACTTTAGATATTTATTTTTAACAAAAGCTGAGATTACAATTGTAAAAGATAGTTGTACAAAGAAAGTCAGGCTTAAGATTCATCAAACAGATGATTTAAAAACTACTTTTAATCAACCTGATTGGGATTGGAATACAATACATGGTCAATTTGGAAAGTCAACATTTATAGCAACACCTACTACATCAATTGTAATAGATGATACATTAGATAGATTGATGGACTTAGTGGCTGTTCCTGTACTTGCAACCGGACGATTTAATAATGATCAGTTGCAATCTTTATATCTTGATACAACCGATATAGATGATGTTTCACAATACACTGTAACTAGTGCATGCATTAGTTATATTAAGTATCCTAATAGGGTATTCATTGGGGGATATGATCATATAGATGGACAATCAACTTCAACTACACCTCAAATTCAATTTGATATAGACGAAGCGTTTCATCCTAAAATTGTTAAAATAGCAGTAGATCTTGCTATGATGGCAAATGGAGAAAAACAACAAGCTAAAACACAAAAATAATATTAAACAATTTAATAATTAAATTTACTTAAACAATGATAACAAAACACAGTCAAACAAAGTACTTCGTATTGCACCCAAATGCAGTAGGTCCTACAGGAGTAGGTACTCTTTATAGTACAGCTACATTTTTACCTACAATGCCAGTTAATGCACTTGGATTTTATTCTCCAGTTGCAGGAAGTGGTAATCACAATCACTCTAATGGTGCGCCAGGAACAGCTTTTAAAGTAATCCAACGCAGAGATACTAGTGGTGATAACTCACCTCTTTATAATCGTCCATGGGATGATTCAAGTTGGATTAACGCAAGTTGTTCAATAGGAGTTGTAATGAATCAAGTTAATGCTGCTTTAGGTAGTAATGACTGTCACTTAGTAGGTAACCCTGCAGTTACTGCAGATGATATTGTTCCTGCTGATTTAACAACTTTTAGCTTACAAGCTTCAGGTCATGGTGATCGTACAGAATTATATAATAGTAATTATAGTACACCAACAACTTTTGGTACTTACACAACTCCTGATTTCTCATTGGGAACGTTGACAGTAGCACAACAAACAGATATGATCGTAGCTAATTTAGCTATGGATTTCAATAACAAATCTAAAGATATGTCATTCGTAATGGCATTATCTTCTGCAGGTGGAGCAGGAACAGGAGCAACTCCTATTCTTAATTTAAGCAATGGAACTGTTGCAGTTGGAACAGAAGTTATACTTGGATTTGATTCTAGTGGTAATACGCATTCTTTCATACTTACATCTGAAATGGTTACATCATTTGCTGCTTTAGAAGCTGCATTAGTAGCAGCACCATACTCTTTTGGAGCTGGAGCAGTTGACCTTGTACCTTATGTAATTCCTGGAACTACTGGCCCAGCCGCTGGATATGTTCGTGCAGGTCTTACTAATACAATGGACATGTTTGCGTTCATGGCTTTAGATGAAGGAAAAGCAATGTATGACTACAGAATGGCTACTAAACGTAGAATTGAAATTGGTCTTACAGCTGGTCTAGACAACGTACCTCAAGTAAGAGTTGCAACTGGTGACGAAGGCGAAGGATATGCACATCAATTACAAATTGCATATAGAGAACATAACATGTATGAGCAGCATCACGTATCACGTATGCCTTATAACTCTTACAATGTTGAATTCCCTAATACTATCTTAGCTGATGGATTTTATGATTACTTCATTATAGAGCATTGTGATCAACGTACTGCAACTAGTGGAATGCCAACAGTTAATTTTGAAACAACTGTAATAGCAGTAATCAATACAACTATTGGAGATGCTACAACTAATCCTTACTTTACAGGCCACGCATGGGCAGCAAACGCTGTTACACAACGTGCTTATTTAGTAACTGCATTACAATCATTCAATGCAACTAATTCATTAGGACAACCTACAATAACATAAACACATTAAATAATGGCAGATCTCAATTTTTTAAATATAACAGATTGTGATGCTATAACATTTAATACTCCTACAACCCCAGGTCTACAGTATATCGAGTATATACTGGGATCTGAGGTTAAGGATTTTACAAATGTTGATAAGTACACAATTACACATTCTACGAATTGTTGTTCGCCAGGTGTAACTACTAATGTTGCGCCACGCTATCAATTTGTACCTACAAAGGACTCATGTGTAGCTGGACCTCCTTCTGGATCATATACTTTCCAGATAGCCGGAATGAATGGATTACTTATTCAGTCATTTACGATATCAACAGGGGGCCCACAAGCGCCATGGCCTTATGTTGTTACTGCTGCAGGGTTTACTTTTGTCGTACCAATTAATGATGCGCCAGGAGTTACTACAATAACAGTGGTAATAACTACAATTTCTGGGTTTGAATATACAGTTGCTTTTGATGTTACACAATCAGGTGTATCATGTGATGGTACAATAGGTAATATAGTTATTACTTATCCAACATTACCTACTAATATAGTTAGTTCAATAGGGGAATTTGCAACTAGTGGGTTAGTCGCACCAGCAATAGGTATATCATTTACAATAACAGCTGATGTTAGAGGTACGGCAGGGAACAGCATATTAATTACATTGGATAATGTTAATACCATGGAGCAACTTGTTGCAAATTGGAATGCTACTTATCCAGCTAATACCTGTAGTATAGTTTATACATTAGGTTCAGGATACATATCTAATACACCAGTAAGTGTACAATTATCAGGTGGAGTTGCAGTACCTACAGCAGGAGCTGAATTATCACTTAATTCTCTATTAGTTAAAACAACTTTGAGCGCAGGTACATACGAAGTTATCTTTTGCGAGGTACTTCAAAACGCAACTTCAACATGTATACAAAATCATATATTTATTGATTGTGGGCCACTTAAGTGTGAAGTAGTTAATAAATTAGTACTATGTGTAGATTCTAACATAATGGATATATACAATGCGCTATCATGGGGAAACTCTTGTACTGATACAGTTACTTATACTGAATTCTGTGCACTATATGAAATATTAACAATCATATTAGAAACAGATGGATGTTACGGTAGCCTGGATGAATGTAACTGCTCAAGTGCAGTAACAATAGCAAATAGTCTTAGCCCAATAGCATACCCAACTCAATCAAACGGTAATCCGTGTTCAACATGTTAAAATATGAACCCAAACTTAAAATGCCACTTTGTATCACAATTAGCTAAATTCTCACAACGAGTATTATATGGCTATAGATGTGAAATGGAATCATTATTTGCCGACGTTAAAACTGTTAGAAGATTCATTACAATTGAAGATAATATTGTAGAATGTGCAGTAAGTGGTACAGTAATTAATGATCTTAATAAATATAGAAAGACGTTGACAACTAATTATACAAGTGCCTGTAGAGGTTGCTAAATGAATAATATAACAATAATAATAATAATAATATAAAATATAAAATAAAATGGCAATACCTAAATTTTATTTAGATAATAGGTTTGATAATGCTCGTAGTAGTTCTCATATCGGTATGACTAAAAATACAGAGCTAGGATGGTTCATTAATAAATACATGAACACAGCAGGACCGACCGTACTTTTTGGTGATGGTACTGTACTATTACCATCTGTATCTAACCTTGGTGATACAAATACAGGTCTATACTTTACAACAGCTGATGAGGTTTCTATCTCAACAGGTGGAGTTAAAGCAGCAGGATTTGGAACAACAGGACTTGAATTAGCATTAGACTTATTCTTCACAGAAGAAGTAAATCATGTAGCGCAAGTACTTACATCAACTACAGCTACAACAGCAGGTGGTAATTTAACTATTTCATCTGGTATCGGTGCAACTACTGGCGCAGGTGGAATTACAACAGTAATCTCAGGAGCTGGTGGTCTTACTGGAACAGGAGGAGCATTAACAATGTCTTCTGGAGCAGGAGGAGCAACTTCAGGTGATTCTGGAGTAGTAACAATACAATCAGCAGATGAAACTAGTACTGATCTTTCTGGAACAGTATCAATTACATCAGGAACAACAGTAAGTGCTGATTCTGGAGCATTAACAATCGATTCTGGAGCAGTAGCTACTCTTGGGGGATCAGGAGCAGTTACAGTAGCATCTGGTGCTTCATCAACTTCTGGATTATCAGGAGTAGTATTAATTACATCAGGAACAACAGTAGACACAGCATCTGGAACTATGACTTCTACTACAGGAGCTGTAGCAACATCAGGTAACTCTGGAGCAAATACAGTGTCAACAGGAGCCTCTACTACAGCAGGTGATTCAGGAATTATGAGTGTTTTATCTGGAGCTGCTACAACTGGAGATACAGGAAATGTAGAAGTTAAATCTGGTGATGTAGCTACTTTAGGTGCATCTGGAACATTAACAGTTTCTACAGGAGTTTCTAGTACATCTGGTGCTTCTGGAGCATTAGTTGTATCTACTGGTGATACAGTTGATACAACATCGGGTATAGCATCTATTTTTACAGGTGATGTATCTACTTCAGGTAACTCTGGAGCAGTTAGTATTAAATCTGGAGATTCTGCAGTAGCAGGAGATTCTGGTACATCAACTATTGATACAGGAGAAGTAGTAACTGGCGATTCAGGAGCTAGTACTCTTACTACAGGAGATGTAACAACATTAGGGGCTTCGGGATTAGCTGAAGTTTCAACTGGAGATTCAACTACTTCTGGAGCAACAGGAGCAATTAATATAGTTTCTGGTGACGCTACAATAGGTAGTTCTGGGGTAATTAGTATAACATCAGGAAATACCGCGTCAGGTTTAGCAGGAGATATTATCTTAACAACAGGAACACATACATCTGCAACAGTTGTACCAATCGTACAATTGACTAAAGGTGTAGCACAAAAACCTACATCAACAGCAGTAGCAACTGGAGCAACAGCAACAGTTAGTGGTGTTATTAGTGGATGTTTAGGAGTTACAGGAACTACAGGTAATGTTACACTTCCAACTGGTACTGAAATTAGTACTGCATTGGGATCACCAACACCAGGTATGTCTTTCGACTTTGTAGTTAATACAATAGCAATGACAGCAGCTAACGTTGCAACAATTGTAGTTGCAGCAGGAATCGTAACACAGAAAATGATTTCAGCAGGTGATGTAGCCACAGACCAACTTTTAACTGTAACAAATACTGCTAACGTAAATGTTGGTATATTTAGAATGGTTAATATTGGAGCTAACTCTTGGTCATTACATAGATTAGCATAATAAGACAGGATAATAAATAATTAATAATGGCAGACTTAGTTCTGCCATTATTTTAAATAAAATATAATGAATCCAGGAAAACATGCTGCACGTCAGCAAACTTCAGTGTCTGCATTAAATAAGATAATCTTAAGATTGCAGGAACTTAAAGCACAAACAGTAGCAACTGCTGCAGGATTGGCATCATTAGCAGAGCAACAAACCCAAACAGCATTACTTACTACTATTGATACTAATATAGCTGATATAGAAGTATTATTAGCAAAAGGTAATTTGCAGATATTAGAACAAGAAGCTACCGATTTAGTTAAAACGTTTGCTTATTTAGATGCTGGAGCAGCTGATGAAAGAGTAAGTACTATTATATATACAAGTCCTGTAGATTTTCCAGCAATTACTGTAACTAAAACATTTGTTTATGCAGGTATAGCTGGAGCATATAGAGTAAGTACTATCACATTATCTTAATACTAAAAACTAATGGCTATAAAAACAATACATAATCCTTTACTAGAAGAAGGATTTCAGAAACTAAATGATGTTAGTAATAGTTCTTTCGTACAAGAAATTACTTTAAGTGATGCCACTCAAAATACTATAACAGGTTCTAAAGGTATTACTGATGATTCAGTACAATCTTTTATTTCTAGAGTGACTGCAATTAAAACATCAACAGGAGATGTATGGTGTCATGAATTTCGTGGTGCTATTAAACGTATCAGTACTGTAACTTCTTTAGTTGATACAGTAGTAGATGTATACATAGCAGAAGACACTGCTACAGCAGCTTATGCTGTTGCATTTGTAGCTAATGCGGGTACAGATGAATTAGATATTAAAGTTACATCAGGTGATGCTAACGAAATTAAATGGAAATCAGAAACAGTATTTAGTGAAATAACATTTTAATTATGATAATAAAAGAATTAACTAGCATAAAAGAAATAAGTAAGATGCGACATATTCCTTCTTATTATACAACATTTGATGCTATTAATGAAGATATAGATATGGGGGATGCTGCAACATTACGTTTTGATAGAACAGATCCATTTAGTATATCATTCTGGGTGAATAATTCAGATTGGAATGCCGGCTTCATGGTATCTAAACGTGAAACTTCAGTTAATTACGCGGGATATATGATAATAAGTAGTGCAAATAAATTAAGAGTTATATTGCGTTCTACTCTCTCCAAAGCATTAGATGTAATTACTAATGCAACTCTCACTAATGGTCAAGATTACTTTATTACAGTGACTTATGATGGCTTATCTTTGTCATCAAGTTTAAAAGTATATGTAGATTCAATTTCCTCAGCATTAACAGTTACAACATCAACTTTAACTTCAAGTATAGCTAATAGTCAACCATTTAAAATTGGTAGTGCAAATGTTGGTGGATACTTCAATGGAAGTTTAGATGAAGTAGCAGTATTTAGTTCAACACTAACACAAGTAGAAATTGATTTATTATATGGTTTGGGTAAAACTGTTATGAGTAGTTACTCAGTAATACCTACTTTAGTATCACATTGGAAGATGGATACATTAAATCCAGTTGATGAAACAGGAACTAATAATGGTACATCAGCCAACATGGACAGCACTAATATTATAGAATTTTATTAAATAATAATGATGAGTAGAGAATATTATAAAATAAAAATACCTAATCCTCAAAGTCAAATTCAACATACAATAGATGTTAGTATTGGTGTAGATGATACACAAAGGTACTCATTAGATGGTAAATATGTTATTATTAAAACTACACCATCAATCATCAATATAAAAATTAATACAGGAGTTAGTAGAGATACGATATTCCCGCCAGGACTTACTACTCAATTAACATATGAAGAAGCTCGTATTCTCATGACAACAGAGGATTGGCAAACAGATTTGAAAGTTTATAAAAAGATAAACAATGGCAAAGAATAAAATAGAAAAATCAGATGGGCATTATCTTGCAGGAACTGAAGTAACAGTAGATACTGAAATTAATTTTGTTAATACTTCAAATCCTGAAATAGATACAACTGGTGGAAGCTTTATATGGAAACTAATAACAGCCGTAGCTTCTGCATGGAAACTTAGAGATGATACAAAAGGACAAGACATAATTACTATTGACAGTAGTACTGATACAGTAACAGCTAATGCTACTGATTATACTTTTGTAGGATTTGGTGCTGCAAGCGCCGCAACAGCTATTGTATTTACAATTGAATCAACTAGTTATAATGCAGTCGCATTTGATTGGGTTGATATGACTACAGCTGGGACAGGTAAAACAGTTACATTCCCAGCTTCTCCAGTTGCTGATGATATTATAAAAGTATCTAAAGCAGATAGCGGAGTAGGAGTAATTACCGTAGATGGTAATGGTAAAAATATAAATGGTGCTGCAAATGACACGATCAATAGTCAATACACAATTGTTTCGTATCAATATAATGGTACTGAATGGCGTAAATTTTAAAACAGTAATTTAAATGGCATATACAGAAATATCAAGAGATTTTTTAATCGAAGTAGCAAGAGGCAATGTACCAGGTCATTCTTTAGTACATAAGTTTGGACGAAACGCAAATGTACCTAATGGGACGTTTGAAGGAGTAACTCAATTATCTGAATCATTTAATTTTCTAACAGCAGCAAGTACTGTAAGAATTAAAGCAGGAGGAGATGCTGCAGATACAGCTGCAGGTGCAGGTGCACAAAGTATTACAATAGAAGGTTTAGATAATACTGGAGCTTTTGCAACTGAAACAATTGCAACAGCAGGAGTTTCAGCAAGTTCAGTTACATCTACAAGTTTTTGGAGAGTATTCAGAGCATATGTAGGAGATGGAGGATGTGGTACTTATGGTGCTGCAAATACTGCTAATATAGTAATTGAAAATGGTACAGGAGGTACTAATTTAATAATGATAGCTATCGAAGAAGGACAAAGTCAATATGGAGCATATGCTATTCCTCTCGGTAAAACAGGTTATTTATTAAGTGTGAAAGTTCAAGCAGATGGAAGTAAAGCTGCAGATTTTAAATTATGTACACGAAATAATCTAACAGATTTCACTACACCTTTTAGTCCTAATAGAATTAAATTTTATTGGGATGGAGTTCTAGGATCTGATACTTTAAATCCAAATTCACCGTTACTATCAATGTCAGCTCTGACTGATATATGGGTAGAAGCCGCAGGTGGTGGAGCCCAAACAGAAGTTAGTATAGATTTTGAGATTTTATTAGTAGACGATTAAAATAAATAATATGTATAGGATAGATAAAACACAAGCTTTAACAATAGCAGGTACAGATACTTATACTGTTACAGCTACTACAACAATGAGTTCTTACATTACAGGTGAGGCTATATTATGTATATTTACTAATGCTAATACTGGCGCTGCAACTCTAAATGTAAACAGTTTAGGTGCTAAAGCTATTCAAAAGAATGGTGGTACTGCATTAGCAGCAAGTGATATTAACGCAGGTCAACCTTTTTGGTTAGTATATGACGGAACTGATTATCAATTAGTAGGAACTGTTTAAACTAATATAAATAAAAATTAAATAAAAATTAAATAAATAATAATGAGTAGTTTATCAGTACAAGACGTTGACCTTATAGGAAGACTAAATGAATTTAGAGGAGCAGATATACCTTCTGCAGCTACAACAGATATAGCGATTGCTGATGGTAATCTTGTTCACGTAACAGGCACAACAACTATAGTAGGATTAGGTACAGCACCTCAAGCAGGATTATATAGAGTTGTAATATTTGACGGAGCATTAACATTGACACATGATGTAGCTAAAATTAAATTACCAGGAGGAGTTAACATAACTACTGAGGCAGGAGATAAAGCAATCTTTGTATCAGATACCACAGCTATATGGGAATGCGTATCATACACTAGAGCAACAGGCGCTACTATAGCAGCAGATGCTATTGATACTGCAAACATTACAAACTTAGCAGTAACTACAGCCAAATTAGCCGTAGGAGCTGTAACTACAGCCAAAATCACCGCATTAAATGTCACCGCTACTGAAATAGCAAATAATGCAGTAACTACAGCTAAAATACTTGCTGCGAATGTAACTGAAGCTGAGTTAGCTGATAATAGTGTTAGTATTAGAACTAATCGCTCTATGACAGTTGTAGCATTAGCAGATACAGTAACTACTTTGACTGCATCTCAACTAGTCAATAGTAGTATATTTACTGCAGTACCAACAGCGGCAAGAATTCAAACTACTGATACAGCAGTCAATATAATTGCAGCTGTTCCTAGTTTTGCTGTAGGAATGCAAGTTGATTTTGCTATGATAAATACAGCAGCATTTACAGAAACTATTGCTGCGGGTGTGGGAGTAACACTAGTTGGCGATATGGTTACTAATAATAGTTCTGCAACATTTAAAATATTAATGACAGCAGCAGCAACAGTATCTATTTTTAGAGTAACTTAGTAAGAAAATAAAACCAATTAATAATTATAATGCGTCCTAATAACAATCGAATCAATATCCCTTATATTGATAATAAATAATAATGAAAACACTTTTTGGAGAACACATATTTACAGCAATCTCATCTATGTTTGGGCATAAATCTTTACTCCTAATCAGCTTTGGTATAACTGGAATAATTTCAGCAATAAAATCATTTTTAAAAATAGAATTTCTTGGTTTCAGCATGGCTGTACTAGGATTCTTAATAATTTTGATAATCTTTGATTTTATTACAGGGGTTAAAGCAGCAAAATATAACGGAGAAGAACTATCTTCACGTAAAGGATTACGTAGTGTTGATAAACTAATGTCATACTTTATGTTCATTTGTTTTACAGCATTAATGCAATCATTACTACAAGATGAAAACTATCTATGGAGTATATGGTTAATATCTAATTTTAAAATATTAGTATTCGCTTCTATTTTCTTATGGGAGTTCCATTCAATTGGAGAAAACATTAAAAAAAGATATGGAAGTAAGCCTCGTATATTTACAGTACTTGATGTAATAACTAGAATCCTTGAGAGAAAAGTTATACATAAAATAGATAAAAATGCAGTTATCCCTGCAATGAAAGATGAAATAAAAGAACTAGAAGAAGTCATCATAGAAGATGAACTTAACAAAGAAAATATTTAGTTAGTTAGTTACAGCCTTATTTTTACAGCCTCTATTTATTCAAATAGAGGCTTTTTCATTTATTGCCCCCTTTAAGTCAAGTAATATGTGTATATTACATCATTACTAACTAATTAACATAAATAATGAAAAATTTCAATAATTCTCCTAAGATAGAAAGAATTAAAAACAAAATAAATAAAGCTTTTTCTGGTCTAGCATTTGATGAAGAATCTCATACTTATATGGTTAATGGTAAACAGTTGATATCTGTTACAACCTATTTAAAACGCTTCTCAGACTCGTTTAATTCATACTTTGCATCAGAAGCTAAAGGTAAAAAGATGATACGTTTAAACAGTACTGACAAGCGTACAGGTCAATACTACAGACAACGTTGGAAGTTTATCCGTGATGAAGCTGCTTTTATGGGAAGTCGAGTTCACTTATTTGCAGAAACAGCACCTCATTTTGATACTCCAATTGATTGGAGAGAACAAGCTGTTTTAGATTTCTATGAATGGTTGCCTGCAAAATATGAAGTGTTATTTTTAGAATTAAGAGTATATGATGAAGATACAGTTCATGCTGGTACGGTTGATGGATTGGCATTAAATACTGAAACAGATAAATTAGTTATTTTTGATTGGAAGACTAATAAACGTAATATCAATGAATTATATAAGAATAAGAACTTCAAAGGTGCATTTAAACATCTTAAAGCTACATCATTAAATAAGTTCTCAATTCAACTATCTGATTACTCACATGTAATTACTAAAAATACAGGATATGAATTTGAAGATAGATGGGTTATATGGTTAAGAGATACTCCAGTAAATAAGAAAGACTCTGATAGAAATTCAGATTACACTGTAAAACGTGTCAAGCCGGACGTAGATCAACCTAATTTTAAAATATATAAAGTTAAAGATTACACTAAAGAAATAGCATTAAGTTATAGTAAAACTAAAAAGGAGCTTAGAGAAAAATCTAAACCTGCTGTAGTTAAAAAGAGCTTATTTGCAAAGACACAAGATACGTCTTATAAAAGTAAAAAGAAAAAAGGTTTATTTTCAAAAAAATAATAAATGGCAAATTTATCAATACAAGGTATAGTTGATTTAGTTCGTGAAGCTGTTAGAGAAATATCTGATGATAGTGTTTATCCAGATAAATACATCTTTAGATTAGTTCTAGAAGCTCGAGCAGAATTATTAGATCAAATGAAAAAGCAGAATAAAGAATTTAGTCCATGGCTATATCAACGATTCTGTTTAAAATTATGTCCATCTACATTTATTGAATGTGGGTGTGCACCATATAGTTTTGCATGTACAGTTTATAAAAGCGTGAATCCATTACCTCAACCTATTGGTAATGATTCATTAGAATTAAATATTAGTGAATTATTCGGTGACCACATTAATCGTGTTACAGAAAAACAATATAGACTATTAAAAGATAGAAAGTATAGACGTTCATATTACTATTATATTGGTGATGTACAAGGTGCTAAACATCTATTTATATTAAGTGAAAATACTGTTATACCACCTAAATATATTAAAGCTGAAGGAATATTTGAAGATCCAGCTGATGTATTATCATTTGCATGTTCAGATTCTGCATGTCCGAAATTATCAGGAACAGGATTTCCTTTTACATTGGCAAAAGAATCTGCATTAATTAAAATGGTGGTAGAATCATTATTAGCATCTAAAAAACTACCTGAAGATTTATCCAATGATGCTAAATCAACACCTGACCAACTAATTATATAATGATTGACAAAAGAGTATCTAGTATAGGTATGAGTTGTAAAACTTTACCTTATAAAAATGAACCTAAACATAAGAGACATTTATCAGATAAGTTGTATAAAAACATATTAAACTTATTCTTTAAGAAGATAGTATATTATATGATACGTGATGGAAGTAAGTTTGTGATACCACAATTTCTAGGTACACTACAAATTACTAGATACAACTATGATCGTCAAGCAAAGAAATACAGAAATGGTGAAACTAAACGTGGACGCATCATGGTTGATTTTCATGCAACTAAAAAGTTAAAGGAGCAAGGTATTAATAAGACTGTTAAACATACTTGTAGAACAACAGGAGGTTATTGGTGGAAACTACATTGGTTCAAAGCACACTATGCTAGATTTCGTACACAAAGATTATACAGCATAAAGTTTTCTAGACCAAATGTAAGACCAAATACATATAATAAAGATAATCCAAAGTTATCAGTAGTTCCATACTTTAGAGATAAAGGATGGGAAATCTATGCAGAGATAACACCAAAAAGATAAAAATGATTAAATCAAAATTAATACCAATTACAAGTGTATTAAAAGATATATATTTACTAACAAATGAGAGTTCTGTCACTGAAGATTTAGTGATGGAATTTGCTATAAGAGGAATGGAACACTTAGCAGTTAATCAAACATACGAAAGAGCAGTATGTGTATTACCTGTAGTTAATAGCCAAGCTTCATATCCTAAAGGAATGTATGGTATTCATTCAGTTCTTGGTAATAGTGATCCTAGTGATGATACTGTTAAATATTTAGTTACATCAACTACATCACTTGCAGTAACTGAAGATGATCTTACATTTGAAATAGTAGATGATCCTGATGGATCTACATTATATAAATTAATAGATTTCAAGTCTATTAATTTTGCTCAGAGTGGATGGAAATACTTATCTCTATCTAATAGTCCTTGGGACAAATCTATAGTTTGTGCAGATTCTGTAAATTTATCATCATGTTGTGATGATTGGTTCTTACCAGATAATGCAAATAATAGATTCATTCTATCATTTGATTACGGTCATATTGCAGTATCATATTTTAGATTCCCACAAGATGATAAAGGTAACTTCCTAATTCCTGATCATCCACTTGTAGCTGAAGCATTAGAGTCATATGTATTTTCTAAAATATATCAACGTATGTGGCATAGTTCGCAACAAGGTGCTCAACAAAAATACTATCACTATTTAGAAAAGTGGCAACAACTCGCCGCAGCTGCAACAGGTGAATTAAGAATGTTAAGTTTACCAGGATATGTTAATTTAACTAAAGATAATACATTCTTCAAAGACTATGCGGCTACCAAAATGTATGGTGGTTGGGGACGTCAACGTACTAATTTTAGATAATGATGAAGGATATACAACAAATAAATAAAGGTCTTGTAAAAGATATTAATCAGGAGTTCCAACCCGAAGCTACATATCGATTTATGTTGAATGGAATGTTAGAAACATTAATTGGTGAGAAAGGTGGTGTTGCTAATGAACGTGGTAATGTTATCATCTTGGCAACTCCATCTGGTATAACAAGTCCTAATGTAATTGGAGATTGTTTATTGCCTAATCAAGATAAAGTAATATTTATCACAGGTAATGATGGGAATCAAGAAGTTCAAATTATAGGACTACATAAAGAGAATAACACATTTGTTGAATTAGTACGAACTGAATGTCTTGAATTCTCTCAATGTGATCAAATAGATTGTATCTTTAAAGTACATAATGGTTGCGATATAATTATATATTTTACAGATCATGCAAATAAATATAAGAGTATTAATATTACAGCTATTGAAAATACTAATCGTTATATTAATCCTACTCATGCACCATGGACAGGAGCTCCTGTAGGAACATTACCAAATATACCAACAGTAGATCCTGGTGTAGGAATAGGAACATATGGATGGCAATGTGATGCATTCTTTTTAACTCCAGTATCTGAGCATCCAAATATTTACTTTCATAAACAAAGTAGTAATGGTAACTTACGTACAGGAGCTTATACATTTTTTGTTAGGTTATTAGATTTAGATTTAAATCCAACAGATTGGATTGCATGGTCAAATCCAATATACGTAAAACAAGGTGATTTTAATTTTAATACACCTTCGGATAATACAGATGGTTTCTATTCAGATGTAACAGTAGAAAAGTTTACACCTCGTTCACTTAGTTTAATTATAGATAATCTTGATATTAACTTTCAGTATTATGAAATAGGAATAATGGAAAGAAGTTTAAATACAGGACTTCCTACATTTGCATATAGAACTGGTCAACGTAGAATACCACCTGCTGTAGCTCCAGCTACCAACGGAAGTGATATTTTCGTATTCAATGATGTAAGTGATTCAAGATTCATTACAACTGATATTGCATCATTACTTACAAAGACGCGTAAGATAGATGTGGTACAAGCACACAGTCAAATTAATAATAGATTAGTTGTAGGTAACATTGCTGGTACTACAAGAGATTGGTCATCATTTCAACAAGTTAGTAATGATATTCAAGTAGAATACTTTACATATAATAATGTTGGAATTGATGGAGTAAGTTGTGATGATAAGCATCATTTTGTTAGTACAGGTCAAATCTCATTAGATTATGAAATAGCAAATAACGTGGCAACGCCTGCTACTGCAGTAGGAGTTAATTATAGTTCTCCTGAATTCTTATCATATGGAATGTCACTTATGCGTGATGAAGTTTATGCATTAGGTATTATTTATGTATTTAGTGATGGATCAGAATCTCCTGTATTTCATATACCAGGAAGACCTAAATTTAGTAATGTTGCATTAGATTGGACTATTGATGGAGATATTGCAGTAACTGCATGGGATATTGGTGGTTACGATTATGCAGCTTATGCACAATTAATACAATCTACTTCTCATGCTACATTAGATGTATTTGCAGGAGCTGTATTAGCAGCAGGGTTAGGTTTGTTTGATGGTCAAGTATTAAGTCTTGGAACTGAAGGAGTTGGTGTACCTCATACTGATACAGGAACATGGGCAAGTAATTTCCTTACTAATTTACCGCAAGATGATGTAATTTCAAATGTAGAAGATGATGAATATAAATATTTATATGGGTTTAAAGATCATATAACTTGTTGTTATCATGTTCCATTTACAAATAATGCATGTCAAACAACTGACTTAGAAAGATGGCAATATTATAATACAGCAATACGTCGTAAAACTACAGCTGTGTGGATTGCTACTGCAGATGATAAACCAACACTAAGTGGTTCTAATCCAACGTATACATTCGAAGGTGGTTACCGTGGAGTTCCTGGTTACTTCAATACAGGTTTAGAATATCCTGCTATATTAGATTGTAGTGGAACTCGTATTTATCCAGAAGGGCCTGTAAGACATCATAGAATGCCAGATCATCGTATAGAACAAATATTCGATTATAATGAAGCAACATATGATTTTTCTTTGCTCGGAGCTGGAGGACCAGCAAGAATGAATAATGCGGCATGGTTAGCATTAAGTAATATCCAAGTTGGTGCTAATTATGCAGCCGGAGAACCTTGGGCGATGAGTCATGCAGAGAAATCATTAAAATTATATCCTCTTGGTCTTAATCTACATAATGTAGAACCGCCAACAGAATATAGAGATGAAGTCGTAGGATATTATATTGTTAGATCTGATAGAACTAATAATAAGACTGTAATTGATAAAGGGTTCATGAATGTATGTGATACAAGCATTTCTGCAAGACATTGGCCTACAACGGGTTTTGGAGAAGGATTAGAAGCTGTTGACAAATTTAGTGCATTAGAGAATAATACAATGCATACAACTGATTTCTTCTTAACTCCTACTCACCCAGATCAAGTAACTGAATCTTTTTTCATCCCTGCAGATCCAACCAAAGCAGGTAATGGACATAGAATACCAACACATAGTTGGTGGAACATAATGGAGATACATACTCCTAAAAGTACATTTAATGAAAGAGAAACATTACAAGCAGATTATATTAAGTTAGAATCTACTGTATTTGGTGATATGTTTTTTGATAGTGAATTAATTCCATGGCCTACTACAATTACAGGTACATCATACGTAGAAAGATATGCAGCAACAGGATGGAATACAGGCGCAAGTCTTATGTTAAATAGACATAAGTATCCACGTGTACAAAATATATCTGCAAGACATGTTTGGTCATTTATATATAATATACCTCTTTCAGGATTAGCATATACTGATTATAATGAATCAACATCTACTTCAGGATTAGGACAAAATAGTACTACCCTTTGGAATAAGTTCCAGAAACAACGTAGTCTAGTAGCTAGATATCATCAATCATGTACAGCAGTAGAACCACGATTTAACAATGATCCAGCTGCAGTATTAAGTATAGTAAGTGACACCGCGGCATTACTTTCTAATAATAAATCAACATGCGATCTTAATAGACCATTTTATTATGATCAATTAAAGATGGATGTTATTGATGATTTTGCTAAAAGTATGTATTCGGCAACATCATTGCACTATGGTATAGATAGATTTATGAATCGTGGAGATGCTTCAGCAGCATACTATGGTACAGAATCTTGGGCTCATTTTTCTAATGTAACTTCATATCATAAATGGTCAATACCAAATTCACCATACATGTATTATGTTGGATTAAAATCAACAGCTGTACCTTATGAAGATTTCGATGCTATTAAGTACATCAAAATGCATTCATACTTAATTCCGTTTGACCCAGTAACTAATCCAACAGTACAAGATTTTCCTGTAACTGGAGGAGATACATTCATTCAAAGATTTCAATTTGAAAAAGGAATGTGGGAAATGGAAGATCCAGCTAAAATTGGTACACCTAAAGATAATACTTTTGCTAAATTTTGTACATCATTGACAGTTGGTTATGTGGAATCAGAAATTAATAGTCAATTTAGACATTTACAGAATGGTGATTTATTTAGAACTTATCCATTTAATGATAGGAAAGGATATTATAACTTTCTTTATTATTCAAATGAATTACATGGAACAACACAAGATGAAGTAGATGCATACCATTTAAAACAAGAAATATTCTATAGGTATAAAATAGATTATTCAAATGTTAATGAAGATGTTCCTGTATTTCCATTACCTAGTACATTTGATTTCTGTTCAAGTTGTTCAGAATCATTTCCAAATACAATACTTTATTCAGAAATATCATTAGATAGTCAAGTACAAGATTTCTATAAACTATTTTTAACTAATTCAGAGAAAGCTATTCCTTCATACACAGGATCTATTCAAGACTTATTTGTTAAGAATTCAGATTTATATGTGCATACAGAAAATAACTTATGGAAGTTATCAGTAGCACCACAAACTATGAAGACTAGTGCAGATACAGTTGAAGTAGGTCAAGGTGAATTCTTAGAACGTGATCCAATTAAATTATTTAATAATGAGGACGGTTTTGCAAGAGGTGGAACTATTGATAAATTTGCGTCCGTATTTGGCTCAAATGGTGAACTCATTTGGTTAGATCGTAATGGAGGAACAGTTTATGCTTTAAGTGGAGAAGGGCCCAAAATATTATCCAATAAAGGTATGTCTAGATGGTTTAGTAATAATTCCGAAGTTGAATTAGATACTCAATTTAGAGCATTAACATCTTTACCTTATCCACACAAAGGAACTGCATGTAATATAAATGTAGGATACAAGGGCGTATTGGATCCAGAACATAATAGATATATCTTAACAAAGAAAGATTATAAATTATTACCTTCAGTGTTAGTTGCAAATGTAACTAATGGTCAACCTATAGCTGAATTGACTATTGTAGCTGGTGTATATAATCCAGCAACAATAATAGGTCAATACTATTATGATAATGATGGATTCTATGTAGGTATTGCAGTTGGTACAGATCCAGCATTAAAGAGTACATTAGTATCAGATATTGATTATAATGATGAATTACTTGCAGAGAATAAATCATGGACTATATCATACTCATTAAAGGATCAATCATGGGCATCATTTCATTCATATATTCCTAACTGGATGTATAATGATACACATACATTTTATTCATTTGTAGATAATACTACAAGCAACATTAACTTGTCAATATGGGAACATAATTATGGTGAATTCACTGATTATTATGGAACTAAATTTGATTTCATTATAGATTATATATATAAGAAGAATCCATATCAAGAGAAAACATTTGATACAATTGAATATACATCAAATGTATGGTTAGAAGATCTAAGTACAAACAGATGGATTGAAGTACCATTTACTACATTTGACAGATTCTATGTATATAACAACAATCAATTAAGTAATCTTAAAACTGTAACTGTTGGTAATTTAACACCTTATGCTAATTTAGCATATACGGTTGGTGATGCTACTGCACATAAGACTAGAAATATTTGGAAGATTAATAGACTTAGAGATATGGCTGTCAGTAGACTAGCTTTAAGTGAAAGTTTATTTAGTACAGATTGGTCTGAAGCAACATATCAAACACAATTTGATAATGGATTTGGTTATATTGATCATGTTATTAATCCAGCTGCTATTGATGTAACTAAATCTGTTTATACAATTGAAAGATTAACTGATAAATACTTGGGTGTTAGACTCTTTTTTAATCCAGCTAGTGATTACAAAATAACATTTAATTTACTAAGTGGACAAAAGCGCATAAAAATTTAATTATAATTAAAATTAACAAAATGAAAAAAATAACTTTGTATAAAAAGGGTGGTAAGCTTTACTACAAGAAAGGTGGTAAGATGTGCTTATACCAAGGTGGAGGCCCAATAAGATACAGAAAGAAAGCTAAGAACACACTTAATACTTATCAGAATTCTGGTACTATTGGATTCGACGATAATCCTTCATTCTCTAGTCAATATGGTAATAATGATTACAATATTACTCAAAAGAATCCTTACAGTAATAATACTGTATTAGATCAAAGTGCTGGCAAAAAGAAAAATAGCTATAATAACACTATGGGTCAAATTTCTAATTATGCTAATATTGCAGGAGCTGGATTAAGTATGATACCTAAAGAAGAAACTACATTTGGTGGTACAGATATAGGAAAGAGTGCTTTTGGTAGAAGTCATGGAACTACAGGAGATGTTCGTGGTTTTATGGATTCAACTAGTTCTGCTGTCCCTGTTTGGGGAGCGATTGCAAATGCAACTAGAGGATTAACAGACACTATAGACCAAAAGGATGAATATGGTGTGTCTAAATCAGGTGTAGGTGCATTCTTTGGTAATGCCATGTCACCAAGTAAATCAATAACTGAATCTATTGGTATAGGTCAGGATTATGGTGCGGGAAGTGGAATAGCAAATTTCTTAACTTTTGGATTATCTGGTAAAGCACAAAAAGAAGCAACTAGAGGAAAAGTAGAAGCTGAAAATGATTGGTTAGATAATCGTAAAAGTCAATTTGATACAAGTCAAAATACAAATCAAAACTATGCTAAAGATGGTAAAGATATTCGTATAACTCCATATAATTCAATTAATAATCCTAATATTGAGTATAATGCTGAAGTTGAAAATGGCGAAATAATTATTGGAGATGGAATAAGTTCATTACAACATGGTGGTAATTCTACATCATCAATGGTATCTCCTTATGCAGTTAAACTTAGTGGAGATAAACATAGTCAAGATTCAGATGGCGATGGTCAATATGGTATTCCAGTTAAAGCTCAAGAAGGAATGTATGTTGCTTCTAATTACTTAGGATTAAATGGTAAGAAGGCTAGAAAAGGTCAAAAGACTGTTGCTAAATCAATGGAGCCACTTGTAGAATCATTAGCTATGGCAGAGAAAGGTGGTGATGTATATAATACTAATCCAGAATTAGTTAAACATCAACTTGCTGAATTAGAAGTAATGAAGAATGAGGCTGAGAAGAATAAGGCAGCTGAAGAACTAAAGAAAATGTTAAGTAAGAAGGATCGTAATATGGCTGAGATTAGTCAGTTTATTCAAGAGAATGCTGAATACTTAATGCCGCAACAAACACCTCAACAACAAGAAGGTCCTCTACCAGAAATGGCACAAGGTCAACAACAAATGGCTCAAACAGGTGGTAAATTACAAGGACCCATCCGTAATGACTTAAAGCAACATGCAACAGATGAGTTAGGTGTTCCTCAATCTATGGTTGATCAAGCACAAGATGTTGATCCTGGTAAAATAGCTTTTGCAGATCCAGGAGCATATACGGGTCAATCAGGTCAAGAGTATGAAACAGAGTCAAGTATAAATGATCAAGTAATTCCTGCTAGTGAAGCAGAGGAATTTATAGTAGAAGATACTGATGAATATACTGATTCACGTGAAGGGGCTACTGCAGATGAAACAACTCTAGGAGAACGTGCAGGTAAATCAGAATATACTGGTACATCTAACTTAATTCAAGAGAAGATGCAAGAAGTATTAGGTCCTAAAATGAAATCAGGACAAGTATTCTCTGAAGATGGTGGATTACATCCAGATGTGATAGAAAAAGGTGTTAAAGAAGGTATTCCTCGTAAAGCATTAATGGACGCTACAAGAAAAAGTATTACTGATGGTCAAGTTGGATCATGGTTAGGTATTAAAATGCAAGATGCAATTGGCGTTCGTACATTAGGTGGAAAGAATAAAGTAGATCCAGCAGTTAGTGGTAGATCACAAAACTTATATAATAATGAAGAATTAAACTGGGCTGAAAATATACGTCAGAAAATTGAAGATAATGAAGGTATAGTACCTTCAGAATATACTGATTTACCAGAAGATCTTTTAACTCAACTTACTAATTTAGCTAGATCAGGTAAACAAGCTCATGAGGGTACATTTGGTACATCATTGTCTAATTCATTTAGAGAAGCTAATACACGTGGTACTGAAGAAATAGATCGTCAAGAAGCTGTAACATATAAATCTGGAGAAGAAGAAGGAGATAGGATTGATAGAAATACAGATCTTTCAACTGATGAAAGAGCAGGTAATATTAAATCATTTGGCGATGCATTTAAATTTGCTAATAAGAGTGATGATTTAGCAGATGAACCTTTCTTTACTTATAAAGGTCATACATACTCAAAGAAAACAAGAACAGAAGATCCTGAATTAGCTAAAGCATCTGATGCTGCTGCTATTGCAGGTGAACGAGAAATACAACCAGAAAGACAAACAACAATTAAGAATCAAACAATAAACAAAGAAGTAATGAATCCGAATAGTAGATTAAGTAAAATCATGCGTAAAAAACGTGGTGGACCAATGAGATATCGTAATGGTGGATTAACACAATATCAATCAGGAGACCCTATAGAATTATCAAAAATTCAACAATTACCACCACAATTTCATACATGGCCAAAACAAGCCCAGATTCAATTTTTGAATCAAACAGCTAAAACTAATCCAGAATTAGCTCGTCAGTGGGCAGCTGAATATCAACAAAATAATAAAGTTAAAATGGTTAATGGAGTACCTACAAATGTTCCTAATAGTAGAACAGTAGTAACTGATAATACTCAAGCAGGATTTGATGCTAGAAATCTTGCTGCAGATAAGCAAAGACAAATTGATGCACAAAATCTTAATAAAGCAGTAACTGATCCTACTAGTATACATACAAGTAGTAAGAGATTACCTGATGCAGGACAAACAGGAGTAAGAACTGTAGGTAATACAGAATACAACCAACCAATCAAAAAGGATTATAATAATCCTTCGATTAAAATGAATGGTGGATATACAAATGGTATGAACTATAATTATAGTGCTGCAGGAATGGTACAACCTATCTATCAAGCAGGTGGAGAAACAGGATGGACTAATGACTTAGCACATTCAACTGTCTTTCAAGAAGGTGGAATGATGCCAGGACAAGAGCAAGAAATGCAACCAGGAGCAGAGTCTAATGCACACGCGCAACAATTAATGGGAGAAGAAGGACAAGCTCCTATGGAAGGAGATCCAAATGCACAACCTGAACAAGGTGGACAAGTACCACCTCAGATTGCACAACTTGCACCTGAAGTACAACAAGTGTTCATGCAATTACCTCCAGAAGCACAAGAACAAATCTTACAATTACCTCCTGAGCAAATGGAAGTAGCTATTATGACTATAGCACAACAAATGCAACAACAACAAGGTGGAGGACAACCACAACAAGGTGGACAACAGCAAGGACCAGGATCACAAGTCCCACAAGGAGTAGTTGATCAAATGGGTTAATACTATTTAGAATAAGTAGAGCGTGGGTTTATATCTATGCTTTACTTATTCTATCTATATTTTGTTTAAATTAATTCCAACCACAGCATAACAATTGTATATCCTAATTAAATAACCATGGCTAAAAAGAAAAATAAAATACATATAAAGAAATCTAAACGTGGTACTTTTATTAAAGCTGCTAAGAAGAAAGGCATGTCTACTCAGGCATTTGCTAGTCTTGTATTAGCTAATAAAGATAAGTACTCATCAGCTATGGTTAAGAAGGCTAATTTTGCTAAGAACTCAACTAAGTTCAAGCATCAAATTGGTGGGGATATTAATAAACAACAAGGAGGAAAGATTGTACGTGCGCCCAGAGGTTATCATTGGATGAAACAAAGTAGTAATGACTACAACTTAATGAGACATGAAGATAATTTTATACCTCATACTAAAGCTTCACAAGAAGTTAAATTCCCTATACAGAAGAGACACCAATTAGGTGGCGACTTAACATTTCCTAATGCGAAGTCATATAATCAAATAGGAACTATTCCAAATAATAAAATAAATCATACTCCTTCAACTATGAAAAGAAATGAAGGTAGACCTATTATGAATTATCGCGATAAAGGTTTATTTCAATCAGGAGGTTCTATTAACATAAGCTCAATAGATCAAAATCAATTCTTACATCCAGCAGATTCAAATAGATTAAGTTATAAAACTAATCCTATAGGAACATCAATAATGATACGAAACAAATATCAATATCCTGCATTACATTTACCTGTATTAAAAACGAAAAATACAAATAGATTTAATATTGACTTAGGCAAAAAAGGATTTAAAGCAAAAGCTAATTATCAGGTTAATCCTAATTTATCTATCACAGGACAATTTAAATATAAAACTAAACGAGGTCCACATGGACAAGTAGGATTAAAATATACACCAAATACTTATCAACAAGGTGGGAATATAGCATCAACAGAACAAGAGTTCAAAAATGGATTAAATGATGGAATTAACGTATTCCAATTCCCCGGCAAAGGTCTAAAAAAAATGACAATGAATCCAGAATCAGGAGCTATTGAATATCCAGTTGATTATAAAGGATATACAGATGGTGAACAAACTGATCAAGGTACAGCTAATCCAGGAGAAGACTTTAGTGTTAATGGAGATACTGTAGTTGAAACACCTAATCTATCAGAGATGGATTTTAATGCAGCCATTGCGTATGCAAATAAGAATAAATTACCTATCTTTAGGTGGAGAGAAAATGACTATCCAATTAAGAAACATATGAAACGTCGTAAGAAGATGCAGGATGGTGGCATGTTTTCTAGTAAAGTAACAAATAAAGTAAAATTAGATCCAGGGTTCAGTCCTGATATACAATAAATTAATTATAATGAAAAGAACTAAAAGAAATAGATTAGGATTACCTACATTTCAGAATGCTGGAACTATTGGCGACGATAAAAAATTTATGAAGCAAGTTGTGGATGAATTTGGTCTAGTTAGCTCAATATGGAAAGATGATAGTGGTGCTTACTTTAGACGTCAAGAAGGACTAACTGTTAATGGTCGATTCCAAAGTATGGAACATACACCAGAAACTGAATTCGAATCTCTTAATAAAAAAGGAGTTGAAATATTTAATTCAGATAAATATAGAGATTTAAACTTTATACCTGAAAATGGTGCTGATGTCAGTAAGGAAGTATTATGGGCAAAAGGTACATTGCCTTCAGCTAAACCAAAGGCAGGATTAGATGCACCAAATAGAGGAAATCTCTTTACTAGTAGTGGTAGGATTTACAATGCTAAAGTTTTACCAGATGGTAGTGTTGAATTATCTACACCTCAAGGTATTGCTTTACGTACTTACGCTAATGTTCAAGAATTTGAATCAATTATGAAAGTTAAACTTGATGATATAACTAGTACTGAACAAGCCCCACAAACTAATCAAGGTGGACCTAAAGATTATATTGATAAGATTCTTGATTATGAATTAAAACAAGGTGGTCCTGGAGGAGCTCCATTATCTTTAGCTGCTGCATTCCCAGATGTTGAAGGAATAGGAAAAGGTGCACCTGCTGAAGATAGAGTATTAGCTAGAAAATATATTGAAACTCTTGATGAGAAGTATAGTGAACTTGGTTTATGGCCTGGATTAAAAGAAAGAGCTGTTGATTTTGCTGTTAATAGTGAAGATCCTAGAGCTGCATTATTAGAAGCTGCTGGTAAGATCACACCTGAAGAAAAACTTCAATTATATACTAATGGAAAATTAGATGGAAAGAAAGTCGATAAGATATGGGATCAAGGATTTTTAGGACTTGGTAAAATATTTGATGATCCAACATTTATACAAAAATTTGATCAAGCAAGAGATAGAAGTTATCAGAATACTAATGGAGCAGATGCAAATTACGAAGCTACTTGGAAACCAAGAGTACACTTATTTGATGATGTTCAACCAGAAGTAGTTACTCAACCTACTGTTGATCAAACAGGACAAAGTCCATTAAGTCAACCTGGTCCAGAACAAGGATTTTACATGGATCCTACAACAGGACAAGTAGTAACTCCTGTTGAACAACCTAATATATTAGGTCCAATTGGTATGAATCAAGATGTACAACCTATTCAACAAAATGTTGCTAAACCAGCAAATTGGACTAGAGATCCTCAATTAGATAATCAAATAAATCAATTTAATTTAAATCCTGAAGAATTAGATGATGATGGTACATTTGAAGAAGTAACTGACGAAGAGAACCCAACAGTTGTAACACCTAATGATCTTCCTGTTGTACCACAAACTCAAGAAGTACCTACTAATATTGCAACAATATATGGTAAGAATACATATTCTCAACCTTATAATCAATCAGTACAATCTAATCAAGTACAAAAAGGTCCCAACTTCTTACAACAAGTTGGTCAATTCTTAGACCCAAGTGGTCAATTTGGTAGAGGAAATAGAAACCAAGGACAAAGAGTCAATCAATCAACTAATCAACAGAATAGATTTAATCTGAATAATGCAATTAATAACTTAACTCAAGATAATAATCCACATAAAGGGATTTATGAAGATGATAGAGAATTACTTCAACAAAGTAGAGGTGATATTAAAGATGCAACTCAAAAGAATATTGCAGAAATAAGAGAATCGAATGCACAGCGTAAAATTGATCATAATAATAGAATATTAAATAGAAAAGCAGATAGGAATGTATTCTTAAAAGCTAAGCAACAAGAGATGGGTAAAACTCGTAAATATAAAAGATTTGCTAAAGAAGTTAGAGATGCTGATAAATTAGCTGATAAAATTGAAAGATTGCAAAAACGTCATGATAAAAAACGTAATAGAATCGGTGCTATTGATGGTCAACCTAAATTTATGAATGATGAGATTCTACGACAACAAGCTACTAATCAAGTAGGTGGATATCAAATAGGTGGTAAAATTGAAACAAAACCTGCTGTAAAAACTGTAGTACAACCTAAATTACCTACAGTCTATCAAAAACAATTTAATAAAGTAGTTAATAGATATGCAACACCTAAAGTTGTAGTAACACCAAAACCTGTTAATACAGGTCCTAGGATTAAAGAGAATATGGATAAAATTAATCGTCATGGTGGGTATTTACCTACATTTCAAAAAGGTGCTTTAATTAATTGGGGAACACCAAATGGATTAATGACTGTAGATAAACCACAAAGTTCAAATGTTACAGATGTTCCTACTAATATACCAACATATAATTGGGATCCTAATAATGGTGATATGGTAGCTCCTGATTACGGACAATATTCAGTACCTGGTCAAACTAATAATAAAACTAATACTATAGATTCAACTTCTAATTATAATCCATTTAAGTTACAAAATTATGGAAATAGATTACAAGAGAATGCAAATAGAGCAGTAGATACATTTAATGTAAGTCAGCAATTACAACAAGCTCGTCCTAATCCATTAATTGTACCTGAAGATAAATCTAAGCATCAATTAGCTCAGGTTGATTATACAGCAGCAAATGAGCAGGAAAATGTAGGTCGTCGTGCGATTGCTCAGAATAGTCGTGGGACTGCAGGATATATGGGTAATTTACAACAATTAGCTGCTAATATGGTTAAAGCTAAATCTAAGATCGCTAGGGCAGCTGCCGAAAAACAAAAGCAATATGATTCTACTTATGCAGGTCAACAGCAACAATATGCAAATGTAGTTGCTCAAGCTAAGATAAGAAAAGAAATGGAAGATAAAGCTGATTATGCTGCTGTAAAACAAGCTTTGAGTGATACTGTTACTCAACATGCTAAAGGTGAAATAGAAAGAGGACAGTTGTATAATGCTGAATTATTAACTAATAACCAGAAGGAATACGTTAATCAATTAAGTAATGAATATAAAGCTGTCACAGATGAGAATGGCTTAGTAAGTATTGTATTCGTACGTAATGGTAAAGTAGATCCTCAAAAGACTGCTCAAGCACAAGCATTAGGTAAGAATGGTACTAGTACGACTAGCACAACTACTAAAACAGGTACTTTCCAATCAGGTGGAACTACAATTATGTATAAAGATGGTGGCTTAAAGAAAGGATTAAAAAAACGTAGAAATAGATTATTCTAATAACTAACTAAAATGAAGTGTAAGATAATATATAAGAGAGATCCAAATACTCTTAAAATTACAGATGAAATACAAGCAGTGAAGGCTCCCAATGGTAAGAGGAGCCTTCTATATGATGCTATACGTAATCAAATAAATAATGATACTAAAGCATTAACTCAATACTTTAAGGTTTATACTGATGAGTTTAAAGAGGATTTTGGTGATTGGGAGATGACTACAATAGATAGAGATGAATCAATAAATGATATTAAAAATTCTTATAAATTAGTAATTGAAAATAATGATAAAATTGAAGATTTAAATATTGATATTGAAGATGCTATTCAATTTGATAAGAATAATATTAATAGTGTCACACAAAAAAGTAAAGATATTATTGAACAGGTTAATAAAATTAGATGGCAGGTTAGAAGAGTTAGTGATGGACTTTTGCGTGAAGAGTGGGAACAATGGTCCCAATCTGCATACGACGAAGTTAAATCTGAACTGAGTACTGATTTTTTAAGCACCATTGACGAAGGTCCCATGAAAGGGAGTATTAGTCCGGGAAGTGCGAGCAATCTTTTAATATTTAGATATTTATATCCTAAAAATAAAGGCATCACTACAGATCAAGAACTTTTTGTAGGTGCGTTTATACAGCAAATATTAGATTGGAATGTAGATGGAAATTCGTCCTTATTGAATAAACTTAATAAAGAGAATGAAGCACTAACTGATAGTTTGAATGATAACCTAAAAAGCATTATCATTAATCCAGAAGAATTAAATAATATTTCATCACTTATTACAAGTTCTGATGAAAGTAATCAATCTCTTGGATTAGAGATTCTTAATAACTATGTAAATGACAAACTAGATCAAAACGGTGAACCTAAATATGATGAAGTAAAGGATTTATTTATTGATGAAGAAGTTGATGAAGGAATTACTGTGAAGGAAGGTGTTGATGATGTATTTAAAGATAATAAAGAGTTATCTAAAATAGGTACACAAGAAGAATATAGTCAATATTTGGATAGTATATTTCCTGATAGTAAGGTTAAAGATATTGTTTATCATGGAACTGATAAGGAATTTGATAAATTTGAATTACAGATTATACCAAAAACAGCGTGGACTAAAGAACTACCCGGATTTCATTTTACAAACAATAAAGCTGTCGCCAAAAGTTATTTTAACACAAAAGAAAGAGTTAGTAATTTAATACCATTGTATTTACATTTAAATAAATTTGCTGCCGATGGTAAACTTTTAACAGAACAAGAGTTTGATGATATTAAAGCAGATAATGATTTACATACTGAAATAATGCAACAAGTTCATTATTATGGTGGGATGGGAATTGATAATGTTAAAACTTATAATGAGTATAAAAGACTCTTTACAGAATTCTCTAAAGATGAAGGTTTTGATGGAATGACGAGCATAAGTGATATATTTGATCTTCAACAAGATGAGTATGAAGCTGAAAGAGAAGCTGAACATTTTGGTCGTCCTTTTACAAGTACCTTTAAAAATCCTCTTGATAAATATAAGAAGTCTGAACCTAAAGTATTAAAGTCAGTTATATTAAATATAGAAAATCCTTTACTTGTAAATGATATATCAGGTCAAAGATATGTTCAAAATGTGGAAAATATAAAAAGTAAAATTGAATCTACTAATGATGGTATTATTGCAAAAGATGTACTCGACGCATTAGAGGATAAAGAGGGTACTTATCATGGTGATACAATAGTTGCATTTGATAATGAGCAAATTCACATATTAGGTTCTAAAAAAGACATCCAAGGATTCAAAGATTATAAATCTAATATTGATCAAGATATTAGTCCAAAAATTATTTCTCCTTCTGATAAGATCATTTATGGTCATCCAGGTATAGGTAAAACTACAGCATTGAAAGCTAATAAAGATCAATTTATTGATTGGGATGTTGAGTTTAATAAGAAGAGAGATAAATGGATTGAGAATAAAAGTAAATCTAAAAAAGGTACTCCTAGTTATAAAAAAGCAAGAACTAAATATCTTGTTAATTATAAAGACAATCCTGATTATATGACTTTTGTAACTAAAGAATGGGGTAGAGCAAAAGCAAAAGCTAAGAAAGAAGGTAAGCAATTATTTGCTTCACCTCATATATTACTTGATTTATTTCCTAATGACTTTGATAAAGTTATTAATATGAATGATGAGCTATTTATAAAAAGAGATATAGATAGAGGTGGAATTGAGCAAAGTGCACGATTATGGAAAGAAGGTATTAATAAAACATTATCAAAAATATCTCCATCTAAGATTGTAACTACAGATAAATATTTATCTGAGATATTAGCATCCGATGAGGTATCTAAAGTAGAAGATACTGATCAATATTCACTAACTTCATCATCTATAAAACACCAAGGTCAACCTACAACAGTATCTAAAACTGATACAGTTAAAATTGATACTGATCCATTTAAATCTCAATTAAATGATGATGGTTATACGCAAGAACAAATTAAGATATTAGATACTTATAACGCAGCTACATCATCACTTACTGGTAATACAATTAAAGTTAAAGTGTCTGAATTACCTGCTAACTTACGTAAAATATTTGAATTAAAAGGTGAAGAATATGCTGAAGTATATGAAACTATTGATCACGAAACAGGTAAGAAAGGATATATAAATTATCGTGTATCTAATTTACAAGATTTAAAGAAAGTAAAAGGACAAACTCAAAAGGTAGCTACAGCACAAGAACAAAACCCTAAATCTGTAATATCTAGACAACGTGGTACAGAAATGCATAGTATACAAGAGAAGTTCTTAAGTCATTTTGCATTATCTGATAATGATACTTTTAATATAGATACTCTTAGAAAATCTGATGCTAATATATGGGCTCCTGAAGCACTAGCTGAATTTAAAAAAACAGCTGAATATAGAAAGATATGGGAAGAATCAATAGATATATTCTTAACTAAGTCGAAATCAAATAGAGAAGGAAAAACCTGGTCTACACATAATGCATCATTACAAGTTGATAAATTAGCTATGTCTATGTTACATTTGTATCATCAAATACAAATGACTCAACAAGCTATTAATCTTGAGACAGGTAAGAATAATAAACCTATATTTATATTAGAGAAACCATTCCTAGATTTAGGTAATGATGTTGCAGGAACAATGGATATTTTTGTAATATTCAGTGATGGTAGTGCATCTATTTATGATCATAAATTTACTGATTTACAAGCAGAAAGAAAATACTTCAAGAATCCATCTACAGAGAAGAAAGCTGAAATAGATCGTATTAGAAAAGCACAAGGGCTTCCAGTTAATCCAGAAACTAATTGGTACTTTCAATTACCTAATAATCTTAAATTATTTAAGAAAGAAGAATCATGGAATGCTCAGATAGGACGTTATGCTCAAATGGCAAAACAATTGTACGGAGTTACACATATTAGACAAGCACGGATTTTACCTGTAGCTACAACTTATACAAGAGTGGATAGTAAACGTGAGGATAAGAATGGTGATACTATTATGCATGTTGGTCCTGGATCACAAGTAGAAGTATTATTAACTGGTATTAATGATGATTTAGGAGTAAGTCAAATAGCATTGAATATAGAACGTACAGGCGATGTAAATCTTGATAGATTTATTGATATGCTTATTAAGAATAAAGAAACTCTTAAAAGAGAGATGAAAAGTAAGAATGCATATGGAGATCCTAAATATGTTAATCGTATTAAAGGATTAGATGAATCTATTCAGGCATTATTGAAGAGTAGAGATATTACACATATATCTGAAGCAATTGATGCATTGGCTAAACAAATTGAAAATGATTTAGATCCAAATGCAGAAGATCCTATTACATTTGAACAAATCATACTTCATCTAGGTGACATTAATATGTTTAATACATTTATTGAATTGTCAGGTAATGAGATTGATAAACTTGAAGATAAAGCTAATAAGGAAGCTGAGGAAGCTAAAGAAAGAGGAGAAGAACCTAAAGAAAATCCTTATGTTACATTTAAAAATAGATTATCTGCTGCTAATTTTGCTTTGACTAATCAAGCTAGAAGGATGCATGATAAGATGACACTTATGGTAGAAGAGATAAATGAAAAAGGTGGTTATATGAATGAAGGATTATTTAAATCATTTACCAAGCAGAAGGATATGAGTGGCGTGGGTGTACAATTTACTCATTTACGTGAGTCTAATCATCCCATTATATCTTTATTTAGTCAATTACTTGATAACATTGAAACTAATGTTATGTTAGAACGTAGTAAATTAGAACAAAAGTTAAAGAAAATAAATAAAGAATTAACTGAATGGGGTAGTTCAAAGGGATTAACTGGACCTGCTATATATAATGATATAATTGATGATGAGTTTGGTAATTTAATTCGTAAGTTTACTAATTTTAAAAAAGATTTATTTGAAGATTATTCTGATCCTAAAAATCATAAGAAGAACATTGTATGGTTCAAAGAAAACTTTGAGCGTTCTGCTTCGGCTGAGAAGATATTCCAGAACAAATACAAACAAATACAAGAATATTGGAAAAGAGAAACCAAGGGTGATAAAAACGAATATAAGAAAGAAATACAAAACTGGTTGAATCAAAATGATATCACTCATGCACAAGGTGATAATAAAGCCTGGTATAATCCATTTGTGCAGCACTGGTTGACTCCAAAGAAACCAGACGACTATTATACTGATGAGTATAAGAACTTGCTTAAAGCGGAGAATAAACCGCTATTAGATTTCTATAATATTTACATTGAGCAAATGAATATGTTAGCTCAAAAAGCTGATTTTAGGATATATGAAAATGCTATTCCTAATATTAGAAAGGATATGATCGACACAATGGTTCAAGATGGAATGTTTTTAGGTGGCAAACAACAAATTGAAAATATAAGAAATTGGTGGTCTAAGACTGATACTGATGATGGGATGCAAACTATACTTACTGAAGATGGATTAGAACGTAGTGTTCCTATTTTCTATCAAAATAATGTAGGTAAAGATAACAAGTCATTTGACTTAGCTAAATCATTAATGTTGTTCTCTGACTTTGTACATAAGTATGATGGTATTAAAAATATTGAACATGCATCATTAGCGATGAGAGAATTAGTTAGTAAAACAGCAGGTATTAAATCAACTATAACAGGGGCTATATTGCGTAGTGAATCTGGAGAGATGTTAGTTAAAGATGGTGCTAGTGCAAGTAATGATAAAACACTTAGTGCATTTGACACGTGGATTGATTACTATATTTATGGTGAGAGGAAAAAAGGAAATGTTAAATTGAATAAAGCTGTTGATGCTGTAACTGCAATATCTAGTAGAAAAGGAGTTGCACTTAATCTTATTAGTGCAATGGGAGGACATGTAAATGCTGAAGCACAACTTCAAATGATAGCTAAAAAGACTACTTATTTTACAACTGACACTCTTAGTAAAGCTAGACGTCAAGTTAAATTAGGTATTCCTGCTTTACGTAAATCAAAAGAAGCTAACGAAATGTTACATAGTAAAGTTGTTTTTGCTAATTTATTCTTTGAACCATCTCAAGAAGATATGAGTCATGAGAAAGCAAATAGCATGAGCTTATCTAAATTACGTAATAATTCATTAATGGGTAAAAAAGATTATGCTTACATGCTACAACGTTATTCTGATGATATTATAGATAATACAACCATGACAGCTATGATGATGGATTATGGGATTGATCCTATTACAGGTAAGACATATCCTTTATCTAGATTGAAAAAGGTGTATGGAGAAAATGAAAGTGAATTTAAACCTGGAGTAAGATATAAAGATATTGAATTTAAATCATTATGGGATATGACTATGATGAAAGATGGAGATGTAGATCTTGGTACTGGTAAAACGGTAAGTATTAAACTTGCTGAAGATGGTACTCCGCAAATGATAAATCAATTTACAGAAAAAGCTATTGATAGTAAAACATTCACTGATTTTAGACGTAAGACTAAACAAATGATAGCTCGTACTAAAGGTAATATGTCAGCGGATGATATTGCTGGTTATAAAACTCATTGGATTGGCAGGTTAGTAATGCAATTCCGTGGTTGGATTCCTGCTACATTGACGGAACGATTTAAAGGATTACAATATAATTTAACTATGGAACAAATGGAAGTAGGTAGATTTGTTGCTGTTAGGAATATGGTTGGTAAAAACCTCAAACGTGTAACAGGACAATTTGTAAAAGAATTACTTCCTTTCATGAGAGGTAATTTTGGGGATGGAAAAGTGATGAGTGATGTCTTAGATGAACAATCTCCATTGGAGTTAAAATACAAGCAATTTATAGCCGATAATCCACACCTTAAGCCTGATCCTGAAAACCCTACATTAGATCAAGTAACATATGAGGATTTCTTTAATAGTCATGTTGGTGAAATGAGAGCATTAGCTAAAGAAGTGCAGATATACTTAGCATTAGCTGTAGCATTAGGTTTACTAACTCTTGCATCAGGAGATGATGAATTGAAAGCTAATCCGTTACTCCGAGGTCCATCTGCTTTATTAGAAAGAGCAATGTTAGAGATTGGATTTTTTATTCCTGTTGCTGGGATACCTGAACAGATGACATTATTTACAAGAGCTCCTGCAGCATCAATAAGTTTATTCCAAGCTGCAGGTTATACTGCAAAGAATACATTCACTGAAGCATATGATTTATTTACTGGTGCTGGTTCTGGAAAAACATCAGTACCTACATTAGGAGATAAACCTTGGACGTTAGATTATTCTAAACGTAATGATACATCTGCTCCATTTAAACATACAATTGGGTGGATACCACCACTTAAATTTATAGATAATATTATTGGATTTACTAATACTACTAAACGTGAAGACACTTGGTATGAGTATTTCCAGAATAGAAACAATGCTGATATTATGAGGTAATACCTGCGAAGGTCTAAAAAAAAGGAGTAGAACAATTAAGTTTTACTCCTTTTTATATTAAAGTGCTTCGTAAGCTTTAATCATCGAATCAAATATTCGATATTGGCTTCCGTTTATCTCTTTAATTATATAAGATGTTTTGTGACAATTGTAACCATCTTCCCCATACCATTCTTCCTCACCTGTCAGTTCTTCTAACCATTCTCTAGATTCCATAGTTTCGGTTTCTTCATTCCAATTATCCCAAAACTTTTCAAATAATTCAACACCTTTTTTCTCATCATTCCATTTAGCATCATTACTAACGTATTTTATAACTCCTCCATAATCTTGTGAACCATGAGGATCATAATAATATGTATATTCTGTTATCAAATAGTACTTCATATCAATTCAGATAATTGCATTGCCCGAATCATTCGTGTTATTCCAATTCCTCCCCCACATCTAGGAAAGAAATTATGTTTTAAGAATTCTTCTAATTCAGCTTCAACTCGTTCTTTACCAAATAAATCAAATAGACGTTGACAATAAGCACCATCTTCAATACTATAGAATGTATCACGCATCTCTTTTGGATTACAACTTCTTTCAGCTGAACCAATAGTTTCCTGCCCATGTAGAATAACATCTACCTTCTCAGATATTGAAGCATCTTCTTCATTGCGTTTCATATTCCAAAAAGGACTTGTATATTCTGGAAAGTCTGTAATGAATACAACATCTTTATCTTTGCACATTTCTTCTTCATGACCATGAGTAAGCTCTTCAACTCCATACATATCAGCAAAGAATTTATAAGTTTGTTTATTTTTTGGTTGTTGTAAAAATCCTAAATAATCAAGTAATTCTTTTTCAAGTTTTACTAGCTCGTCAACTCCACCAGGTAATTCAAATTCAAACATTGGAAAAATCATACAATGACGTCCAGCTACGGGATCCGGTTCATTTCTATATGAAGTAGATACACAAAAGTAGCCAGGTACATCAGGTTTAGTTAATAATTCATGTTCTAACCACATTTGTCCAGTTTGCGGCAAAGGCCATACTTCTCCCAAATATTCATAGGTTGCAATTGTAGTTGGATCTTCACATGCAGCCATTATACTTAGTCTATTTTGAGTATGTACTTCTAAGAATCCTTTATCTAAAAAGAATTGTCTCATACTATTAACGCACTCTGTAAATTGCTCTGGATCTATGATTGGACATAGTTCATTTCTTTCTTCTTTTAACATTATAATTTGTAATTAATATTATACATTATTGATTTTGGATATAGATACGACATTTAATTTAATGTAGTGCATCTATTAATTTATTCTTCATCATATTCTTCAAATGAATTCCAAGCATGACAATATCCTGACCAGTTATCAACTCCTGAATTCTCCAAACATTCTAACCAATCTAAACGTTTTTTCATGGAATCATATTCGTCTTTGGGAATAGAAATCATCTCTTTCTTTTGTTCTGGAGCAGGGTTATAATACATCTCTACATCATCCCAACCACATACTAAATTATGTCTATCATATCCTTTATAGTATTCTTTAGTTTCTGGATTAGTTATAGTAATATAATTATCTACATTTTGACTATCGTTATCATAATAACCATCTGTTTCAAATTCTATAATCCATTCTTCTAATCCTTTCAACATTGATATATCAAACTCCTTAAAGTCTTCATCTTCTGGATCCCATGCGTTATAATCCTCAAATAATTCTTTAATAATTATAGGTTCGCATTGGGCTAAATAATTAGATATGGTATACTGATCTAATATAAATTTATCTTTTAATTTCATTCTTCCTCGTTTTCTGCTCTTATCTGCTCATTCCATTCATAACGATCAACTGGATTAACCCCACTTTCTAGATTAAGATCTTCAATAATTTTAATTGCTGCTAGATCATCTGATACTTCCCAAAGTACTGTATCGTCCATAATGACACTAACATCACTATGCTTTCCTAGTACTTCACCAAAATGAATTTCAATCCCATTTTTTAATAAGTATTCAACTTCACTTTTATATGCAGTGAACAATCCTTCTAGATCACCACTACGGTAAGTTTCATAATGAAACTTATAAACTGCTCTCGTATTCATTAATTATTCTTTTCATTTCCCAAATCTTCGTTTTGATACTTTCTACGTTTTCAATTGTATTTATTACTTTGTCATTGAATAGTTCTGCTTCTGTAGATGGCAAGGGGTCTGGTTCTTTTACAAAGTCTATTCCACCATAAAAATGAACTCCTGAAACAGCAGTGTAATAATTATCACCTTCTCCTGTCCCCATATAATCACCATCTTCATTATAAAGACTGCACTTAAAGTCTGTCATAGCTCCTTTACCTCCATCATATGTACCATCATCTGTATGAGTCTCTAATGACCATCCTGTTAGATAATCTTGTCCACGACCACGATCAACAGCTTCTAATTCACTTATCGATAAACTTATTCCATAAGGCCAATCATATGGTTCAAAATCCATACCTTCTAAGAAAGTATATTTACCTTTACTCATTTCTTCTGTTACTGGTAACTTATCTTCACTTTGCAAGTAGGGTGTATCATTTCCATCATCGTAATGTAATATAATATGCCCACGACTATCATGATCGAGCCACACAAGATACTCACCTGCTTTAGTTGTTGATTCTTCTCCTTCCCAAGATGCCCGTTGACATTCCTGTAATTCTTCTTTTGTTAAATGTATTGCCATTTGCATATACTTTTTGTATTCATTATATTAGTTAAATTAAAAAAGGTCCCACAAAATTAATTGTGAGACCTTACTATTTTTAAACCACTTAAAAATATATATTATAAATTACACGGATCTTTCTTAGCTTTTTCTTCTCTAGCTATCCGTATATCATTTGCGTTTGTAGTCATTTTCGACTTAGTACTTATTAAACTGTGTTGTTCAGTTACTGGTTTAATAGAAGATGATAAACCTGTTGATAACATTATTGTTTCATTAAAAGATTTCGCTTTTTTCAACTTGGCTTCTATCTCTTTAGCTTTAGCATTAGAAAGTACCATCTTACTCTGTTGTTTATGTTCCATTATATTCTCTGGTTTTTCAGGAGTAAATAATGGCAGATTTTTTGGAATAAATTTACCATAACCTTCATTAATTAATGATTCTATCAGATTCCAATCTAACATTTGAGATAGATCTTGTGATTGAGTATCTAATTTGAAATATTCAGCATTACCTGTTCCCGAATGAGTATCTCTTTCAGCTCTAACTTTTTCAAGTTGTTTCTTAAGTTTAATATTCTTAGGAAGATTATCTCTAATCTTAAGTAAATTCACAAGAACAAAATCAGGTGATGATTTTTGTACTTTATTTGTTCCAGTTGCAGAATTTCTAGCAAACGCCCACAAACTTCTAGCATTTTTACCATGAAGTTTTAAAGCATCTATGATAGCATGTTTAATATTACTACCATTTATTTGCTTTAAATTAGATAAATCAGAAGTATTCAATGTAAGCACTTGGGTTCCTGTAGTTGATTTATTCTTATCGGCAACTGTAATAAATACATCACTACCAATAGCTTCATTTAACACAGTTACTAATTCTTTAAATACTTTAGTATTTCCTTTAGGACCAAATAAATAACCGTCTTTACTCATATTAGTAAATCTAACATCAAATAATGACTGATCACCTCTTAATTTTCTTTCCATTACTGATATTTTACCATACTTTTCTGTATTGAAATTAAAATGTAATCCTTCAGGTCTATTGATCATAATATAATCATTAACCTTTTTAGGGCTTACAAATCCATGGAAGTTATTACTGACAGTTAAGTCTTTTTCTAAAGCTTTTAATTTATCTTCAGTAATAGTACCTTCATCAATAACAATATTATCCTTTTCTGTAATTACTAAATCTAATTCTTTCATTTGTAAAGCTATTTCACCAGCATTATCACCATACTTTCTATGTAGTTCATTTTTCATAAAGTTCTTGTAATGATTAGATTTATTTTGATTTAAACTTAAATCATAACCCATAAAGAATCTACCATGTCCAACAAACTCACCTACTGCAGGATACATTTTAAGATACACAGCTCTTCCTCCTCTGCTACCATCATACGGTTTATTAGAAAAACGCATGATTTCATTTCCTTTTCCATCAATTGCTGGAATACCAACAATCCCTACTTTATACATAGTTTGTGTTTTACTATCAAACTTGTTCTGAAGTAAGAAAGGAAATTTAGCTTTTGGTGAACTAGCAAGTACACTATATCCATAAGTATCATTACCAACTGTTTTAACATTTGGTACATATTGTGTATTACGTGATAAGAATTGATACTCAAATTGATTTAATAATTTAACTTGATCATCTTTAGATAATACATCAAAGTCTTCAAATGCTCTCTTAAGTATAACGCCCATGTCTTCATTAGGTATTAAATTACTAAAGGTAATAGGTGAATTATGATGTATACCTGATTGATTAATAGCAAGTTTAATTAAATCATTGTATAAATTAGTACCATTCTTCTCGTCAAACTCTTTGATTATGATAAACTCATTTCTCAATTTATTTGCTGTAGTAACATCTATTTTACGACTTCTACTTTGAAGAGTAGAAAATTGAGCTAATGATTTTAACTCTGTATTTTTAATAAATTCTTTGTATGATTTATGTGCTTTAAGTGAACTAACTCCTAATAACTCTTGAATTACTGCATTGTTTTTCAATTCTTTCAATGCAAGTACACTAGAGTTTTTAGCAACTTTACTAAATTTAGTTTTACTACTTAATAATTCAAACATAATTTCAGCAAGAGGAGCAGGATCACCATCTTTATTAACATAAGTATTATCTTTATGTTGTATAAATAGTTGATTAAATACAACCTCTGGATTGAATTCATTAATTATCTTCTTACCGTTCTCATCAATTCCACGAATATCAGCCATAACAATAGCAGTAGATAGATCGTTATCAATAGTACTTCTCAATTTAGATTTCTGATCAGAACTTACCGTTCCAGCACCTTCAATCGTATTGAACAGTTTACGTTTAGCATATGCTATCTTTTCGTTTTGTTCAAAGTAGTATAATTCTTTATACATCATAACAGCTTTCTCTATTATTTTAGTAGGTTCTGATACGATTGATTCATTCTTAATCTTATCTAGATTAGTAAATCTACCTTTGAAGTCAACTAATTCAGCTTCTTCTAAGAAAATCTTGTTATCATCATTATTCTTCTGTGATCCTTTTGTATCAGGACTTGTAGTACGAATCATCATTTGGAAATCTTTAGATTGTCTTTGATATTCTAAAAACATATCTAAGATATCTATCTGTAATCCTTCATATATATTTTGGTTATCATTAAGGAAACTTAAAGTTTTCATAACAACTCCTTCACGCTTAGCAGCATCAAATAAAATATATTCACCTAATCTTTCTGTACTAAACATTTTGTTTTCTTCGAAACGTTTAATTACATTCCAACGCGATTTAATTAATTTATCAGCATTACGATCTACAGCATCTACAGCGGCTTTAGCATTAGGTAAATCATCTAATTTAAATGTTCTAAATAATTCATCAATTTCAGTATCTGCTTTTGCATTAATAGTAGAAATTAAAGCTTTGTATTCAATTGGAACACCTTGAGTAAATTGTTCAAAGTCACTCATTGCTCTTTCAACAACATGTTTCTTAGAAACTTCACCACCAAATATCTTATTGAACATAGATTCATTAGCTTTCTGATATCTCAAGTACGTTTTAATAATAGGTTGAGAAATAAATCTTGTCACCCATTGTACTTCAGCTCCACCACGAAGTAAATAGAATACCATATTGGCAGTTCTGTTCGTAGCATTAATATCAAAAATATAAGGATCTGCTGCAATATCCACATAAGCATTCAAGAATGCAGACAATGTTTCAGATATCCATTCACCTTCAGAGTCTCTTTTAGCACTAAAATGTGCTTTACCCTTAAGTTTAGTATGAGGGAATATCCAACGTGGATCGGCAACATTATATTGTAATCCGGCTGCCATCGCTAATTGATGATGTGTAATATGAACTGCTGTTTGACCTACACCTGCTTTACCAGATAAGAAGTAAACAAATTTATCAATATTAACCGATGGATCAACAATGTCAGCTAAAGCTTTATTAGCTCTTTCATCATTGTCTTTTTTACCCCATTCCTTTATTTTTGTAAAGTAAATAGGAGCCATCGCTAAAGCAAATTTTAAATTACCTTCATCTGTTAAATTAACTTGTTGTAAATCAACAGGTTTACCACTGTGTGTGACAGTACCATTTGCATCAACTGCAAGATCACTTCCATCAATGAATTTACCATCCTTAGTAATAATACTTTCAATCACTTCATTACGACCTTCAATTAATACTTTAGTAAGTTCATTTCGTCTTTCTTCACTTAAGAACATTTGATCAGTACTTCCTTCTGTTCCACCATACAAATTAGTAACACCATTCTTGCTGTTCAATCCTCTAATATCAACTGCTTGATTCTTAGTAATAGTATCATCAACAGGTGCCATTAATTGTCTATAATTGTACGGTAATGACATTATATCATTATGTAGATTAACCATCTGATTCTGTAGTCCTTCTTTTCCATTCTGTTCGACAATTGGTAATTTAGAAAAATCATCTTCATTTAAAGCTTGACTTTTCTCTTGCTTATAAGTTCTAATAGAACCTTTAATTGCATCTCTGTAATCTTCTCTAACTTCATCCTTCTCTTTATTGATAGCTTCAAATGTTTTACCTTTGCTTTCTTTAATTGCAGGTAACGCATCTTGCTCCCAACTCCAAGTTTCACTTACTTTCTCATCAATCCATGTAGCAAAATCTTTACCCATAGTATATTTGATAATATCATCATAAGTTTCAATTAAAAATTCTAATTTTTCGATTGTTTTTAAAAGTGGAATTGCTACTCCAGCTTCAATCTCTCCTTTAGGATCTTCAATCAATACACGAATATCTTCAGTAGTATCTTCTGTTACTTGACCTTTGAGTTCATTTAAATATGTAACAGCTAATCCTTTGAATTGAATCGTTTTCTCAATGAAATCACCCGTATACTCACTATTGGCTTTCTTAAATGTTAATATAAGATTTGTATTTAATGTATTGAATGCTTCAAGTGATGCATCAGCAAATGGTTTCAAATCCTCTTTAGACTTAGCTTTAAATCCTTTTTCTAATCCAGCTTTATGCTCTTTAAAGTCAGCTTTAATAGTTTTAAAGTTACTTGTATTTACAGCTTTAGCTTGTTCATCATACGCATCTAAATCTTCAGCACGTTCCTTAGACATATCATCTAAGAAAGATTGAATTTCATCATCTTTAACTAAAGCGATATTATCTAAGTATGCATCATGACGTTCACGTATTGTACTATTAGTATCATCCATAAACGTATAAGCTTCAGGAGCAGACCAGAAAGTACCTAAATATCTAGGCTTCTTATAATCCATTAGATATAGATTTAACTTATCAATATCATAATCCGAACCAGCCTTAGCAACCATTTCAGTTGGTACAACAATTGTATCACCTGCAGTTGTTGGTAAGAATCTCTGTACACGCATGAACTCATTTGAGTTTAATGCCTGATTAGGAATACGGAAACCAATAACAGTAATTAATGATTTAACTTTAGTAGCTAACTCATCTAATTCTTCATTAGAACCCTCTAATTCGATACGATCTAACAAAGGATGTAATTCCTCAGCTAAATATTTATTAAGTCCATCTAATCCACCTTTACCATTAATTCCAAATTGCTCATCAGCCCAACCAATTAAATCAGCAGGTAATGCTAACATGCAATGTGCAGGTAATGTTATATTATTTGCACCTCTTTCATAATGACGTAAATCAGGACTAGAAAAATGCATTCCATCTTTACCTTCACGTTTAAACTCAGTACCGTCACTCTTCTCTATTTTTTCAAATAAAGTAGATGCAACTTGTGGAGAACCTTCACCTTTACGTTTCTCTTTAATAACACGAGAGTTAATAATAGCAAATAATACATTCTCAACTTTCTCTTTAGCTAATACGTGTTCAATATAAGTAGAATCCTCTTCCAAAGAAGCAATTGAATTCTTTACATTATCAGACATATTTCTATCCTTAGCCATTTCTAAAGCTACATTAACTAAACTTGTTCTATTACCTATATGATATCCAACAATGTTTCCATTTTCAGTACCGTCGTGAGTAATAGGACTTAATTCAAGTTCCTTAATTAACTTATCAAAAGGACGTTTGTATAATTCAACTTGTATATCCTGATATTGTTTATATAATCCGTACATTGGAGAAGCTTCATACTGCTGTTCGGGGGTTAAATTATCCCAATTAGCTTTTACTTCTTCCCAATTATCACGAGCTGCATCTTCAATTTGTTCAATAGGTAATCCTCGATATGCATTCCCTTCTTTCAGTAATTGTATTTGATTCTCCATGTAATCAACTGGTACACCAGCTTCAATCATATTAGAAAGAATTAACTTTCTAAACTGAGTCGATGCTGTAATCTTACCTTTCATACTTGGAGATTGATCTAACTGTACACCAAAGTATTGGTATGATGTAGTTTGTGTAAGTACTTCGTCTACATTTAATGCAAATTCACCATTTTCATTATATAATGTATTACTCTTTCCATCTTCTTTCAACTTTCTACCAAACTTATTAGCAGTAGTAAACTGAGCTAAAGTAACTCCTTTCTGTTGCATTATGTCATTTAACTTAGATAAGTTAGTATCTTTAATCAACTGTGGAATTAATGGAAATACAGAGTGCTTATAACCTGTAGGTACAAATAAATTAGTGTCTTCATTTACTTCAGTTACTTTAGAACCACTTGACTGATTAGAACTTTCGTTTAATGCCATAGGTCCTGTGTATTGAGTTTTAAGTACTCTAAATAAGAATAACTCTTTATCAGATAATTCTTTACCTTGTATAATTTTATTATATGCTGCTTGATGCTTAGGTTTCCAATCTCCTGCTTTAAGTAGGATTTCTTTATACCCAGCCATTGTAGTATACGCTTGTGCATCTGCTTCTTCCATTTTTAAATATGGTTTCAAATAAGATGCAACCTTATCTTGTATTTTATCCTTTGATAATCCATCTTCTAAAAATGATTCAGAGAATGCTTTTCTCAATTTAGATACTTGTGGATAATTAGTAATATTACCAGCTGCATCTTTTTCAATATTGTCTTTGGATGCATCTAATGAGTTTCCATCTTTATCTAAATAAGTAATAACACCATTTTTGATTTCAATATCAGCAACTTGATCTTTAGCTAAGTAAGACATTGTCAATACTTCTTCTAATATCATAGATTTAAATGTACCATCATAGCGTTCTCCACTTAAAATATAATCTGGATTAAATCCAAGTAGAGGCTGTATTGTAATATCATCAATGTTCTTATCAGCTCCGATAAGAGCTTGTAATGCATCTCGTCTAGTTTTATCTAATGCTTTTGATAGAACATATTCATTGTTTATTAAAGCTTGTAATTCAGTAATATTTAAACTTTCAAAGTTAATAGTTCCATTTTCATCTTTAAGCACTACACCATTAGTTTCATTCAATACTTCATCAACTACTTTATCCATAACAGAAATCTTCTTAGTAGAATTCATCATTGACATTCTCTTAAAGAATGCATCTGAATTCTTATACATAGCAGGATCTCCTACAAATAATTTAGATTGTTCAATGTATGCACCAGTTTGAATCATATTGAAATCATATAACATTTCAGTTAATGCTGCTTCATTAAGTGCATCAATATCAACGTTTCCATCTTTATCTGTGAAATATTGAGTTGACTGTTTATCAATATATTCACCTAATAAATTAGATGGAATACCTGTAAATACCATATGAGAAGCGTTATCTTTAAATACTTCAGAAGGTTTATTTGTAACTTTATTCCATTGCTTTTTAGTTTTAAAACTATCAGGAATAAGTCCTAATAAACCTTCTTCTCTAATTGTCTCTTTTACCTTTTTAGCTTTAGCATAAAAGAATTTATCAAGACCATCATTAAAGTCATTTATATGTAAATCAAGATGTGCTTTAATATCAGCTAATGATTTACCAGCTTTAACCTTAGCTTTGATAGAACGTTTCATATCTTCAGAAATCTTACTATCTGAAAAGAATCTAAAGTCACTACCTTTTTCACTGTTTCTAGAATCCTTACCATAAAATTGTAAATCTTGACCAACACCAAGTTCATATTGAACCATGGCATTAATTTCATCTAATAGATAACCATAGTATGCTTTCTTAGCATTATCTCTGGTTCCCGGTCCTGCTTCAGTATAAAGCTTTTTAACTGCTTTAGTTTTACTATCTCTAAATACAAATGAATTCTCTGTACCACGATCTGCAGCTCTAAAGAATGTATAGTATCCTTGCATAGTTGAACTAATCATCATTGACCACTTATCAGGAGAATCTAATTCTTTGTTTACAATACCATCTCTGATACCTTGAGCTATAAGTCCATTAAACATTCCTACTTCAATAGTAGTATTACCTTCTTCTAGCCAATTTCTTACTACTGAATTCTTAGTAAATACATTGAATAAATGAGGTACTTCTGTACGAAGATCTTGATTAGGATCAGCAACAGCACTATTAATTCTATTAGTAGCTATTGATAAGAAATGATTTAAAGTAGCAGCATAAATTGTTTTCCCATCAACACTCATATGTTGATTATCCACAACTTGATTAGTTACATCAGCAGTATATTCAGCTAATGATTTCATAGTAGCATCAATAGTTCTATCAGTAAATAAAGAATAGAATGGATCATCTGCATTTTTCTCTAATGCTTGAGCTATACTATCTTTATCAAGTAATAATTTAAAGATGCTACTTTGTCCATTCTTTGCCATGATTAAATTATTAATATCAGATATACTATTAACTTTCTTAATCTCAATACCCACCGTAGCTAATGCTGTACGTAAGCGTTTAAATGCTTTTTCCTTAGCTTTATTTTCATTAGGTGCATTATGTGCTCCAGTATAAATATTTTCTGCATCACTTACAAGTCCAATAAATGCTTTTGCAACAACGGGATCCAAAGCTTTAACATCAATTGTTTTATCTTCTTCAGTAACAACTGACTTATCAACTAATGCATCATTGAAAGATTCTTCCCATCCACTTAATATTTTATCAGATGTTTTATATCTATTAGCATCAATATATTTAATTTTACCTTCTCTATCCATTCTCGCAAGTAAAAACTTAGGAGAGAATTTAGAAAATGTTTGAATAAATTGATTTAATATATTTAATTCATCTAATGTAATGTCAGTATTTGCACTACCGTCAGCATTCATTATCTTACGTAAGATGCTATCTTTACCAACTAATGAACGTAAAGTAGAACCTGTAGTATATTGACCTTCAGCTTGCATTACTTCTGTTAAAGCAGACATGATTTTATCTCTATCACCTGGTGTATTAGATAATTTCTTAACTAATAAGTTATAGATATCATTGAATTCATTAGGTGAGGGTAATCCTAAATAACTAGTTACATTTTCATATACTTCTTTGTTATTTTTAGATTTCTGTTGATTTTTGATTTGATTACTTAAACTAGCAATCAATAATTTAATTGCAGGCGGAACAGAATCCTTTTGATTACGTTCTGTTGAATTATCAAAGAATGCTTTATCTTTAACTGCATGAATTTCATCATCCATCATTGCATCATCAATAGCATCTTCAGAGAATTTAAATCCTAAATTATTTATTTGATTAGTATGCATACGAACAAGTTCATTGAATCTCTGAGCTGTATCTTTATCTAAATTACCTTTTGTATTAGTAAGAAAGAAATTATTATACAAATTATTAATAGCTTCTATTTGTGCATCAATATCTGCTTTCTTAGTTTTAGTTCCCCTTAAATAACGACGGATCATATCTTGTACAACTAAATTCCCTCCAGTTCTATTAGCATATTGCCAGCGTCCTTTTGCAGGTCTACCTTTGCGTTCCCATGAACCAATTAAATCATGCATTCCTTTTACATACTTATGCATCTTTGTTCTTATACTATTATATATCTCATCGGTCACGAGTTTATTTGCAAAGAATGCATCTGCATCTTCACTGTTACGGAATAAATCGAATAAAAAATGTGTCATACCTCCCATGATAGATGATAACTCAACTTGTGAGATATCAATACCATTAAAGTGGTAAGTTGACGTTAACTGCTTATTAACTTTTGACATTTGTTGTTGTTTAGACGGTTTAAAATTATTTTCAATCGTATCAACTAGCATGATCAATGTATCTTTGTAGCCATCTAATGATGAGTCTATATCGGATTCACTTTGATCAAGTAAATTTTTAATAAATGTATTCTGTCCTTGTTTTAATTCTGTAGGTGTAAGTTGACTTACTTCTTTGCCATTGAACATTACATCTATGTGAGTTTCAAAAAGAGGTTCATTTTGTAACTCATCCATAAATTTCATATACTCTGTAGGTGCAAGTATTCCAGCTAATAACTGAGAATACTCCTCTTTATTCATATGTGCTTGAGCATCATCTTTACTAATATTTAATTTATCAGTAATAACATAAGTACCCATTAAACTGTATTGATCATCTTCATCAAATCCTTCTTCAAATTTAGCTTTCAAATCATCAGAACTCATAGATAACATTTCTTTGTATTCAGCATCACTTATTTCACCAGATAATTGATCACTAATACTATCAGTGAATTCATTTGGCTCTGGCCACCAACTTAGAGATTCTAATTTATCCCATAGTTGATCAGTTAATGGTTGATTAGGATCGATTTTAACAGCTTTCTTTTCTACTTTGATAGTAGGAGCTACCTCTCCTGGTTTAACTTCATCAGAAGGCGTTATTATAGGTTTAGTAACTACTGTAGTAGGTTTACTTGAATATATAACATCTCCTTTAATATCTTGAAGTATACCAACTTTATTCTCACGGAAATGAGCAGCTCCAACCTCAAGTACTTCTTCAAGTACATTACCTTTAATCAAATCAATATTTAAACTCTTAAGTATATTACTTACGATATCAATAAATTCTTGGAATATATTTTTAATACCACGTTTAGTTTTCATACCTAATTCTTTAACAGAAACACTGTTTAAGAATGTTTGCCAATCAGTACTATTCATAGTATTAGCAAAGAATTCATTCATTGAGTTCTTTTCTGTTAAACCTAATGTTGTCATTAACTTATCTACATCTCCACCCGAAGTTTGCAATGCATCTGTAAATTGTCCTTGTGTAGTTGAAGTTGAATTAAACATCCAATACGCTAATGAACTAATTGGTTTACCATTAATTTCAGATGTATGATTTAATATAGCATTATCTTTACCTGTTGTAGCTAACCATGTAACTAGTTTATTTCTAATATCAGTTAAACGTGCTTTATGACCTTGGAGATCTTTATTACCATCTACATCAATTCTATGAATTAATTCATGTGCAATAATAGGGGCTAATTTATCAGCAGTTACATTACTACGAATTAAAGCACCTAAAGCAAGTTCAATAGCAGTATCTGCATCATCTCCTGTCTTAGAATTAGCAAGTTTAGCATTACGCCATAAATGCGGAGTATATTTAATTTTTAATCCAATATCTGATAGTTTTAATACAGACATAATTAACTTTACATGGGTTGGATCTGTAATACTAGCATTTGGATTTACAGCTTCTCCTGGAATTTGAATTAAACTAGCTATATTAGTATTCTCCGCTGGAGTAAAAGTAAGATTCACATTCGGAGAACCACCTACACTATCAGATATTAATGAGAATACATTAGCGTCTTTACTATTTGAGTTTCTTCCAACACTTAAAGTTGTTCCAAACTCTTTAGCATTTCCACTTGTTAAATATGGTAAATACTTAGTTAAAAACTCAGTATTCATTTTTAAAGTATTGATTGTTTTTTCAATACTTTCTCTATTATCGTCAGTTATTTGAGACTGCATATGAGGAAATACTATAGTCATATAATCTTGTATACTCTTAATAGTACCACCAAACGTAGCACCTCTACTTTCATTATGTAATGTACTTCCTGAAATAATTTCTGTTTCGGTACTAATATCAGGGAAGTATTTTTTAGCACTATCTATTTGATCTTCTTCTATTAATGTAAGTTCTCCTTTTTTATTAACTAAGTAAAAGTCAGTATATAATATGTCTGCTATTGTCATTTCTTGCATGACTATCATACCTTCTTTTGCTGCGACAGCAGTTATTTGAGTATGCCACTGTAATGGTTTTTTACTTACTTCTCCTCCTGAAACTGCAGTATCTTCACGATAGTTATTTGCAAATACTATTTTATCACCTGGTTTTAATACAGGAATTTCAGTATTAACTATTTTAGCTAATGTAGTTGGTTTTTTTGACGCAACAATAACAGGTTTGACAACATCAAATTTTAAATCACTAATATTATTAGATGTAAGAAGTTCTCCATTAAATGCTAAGTCACCATCTATTGCAGTAAGTTCACCTTTAATATTACCTCTCATTACTTTCTGTCCAAGTTGAAGAGTTTTACCATTTACCTTTAATACATCAGCTGTAATAACTCCACCATTTTCATCTTGTAATGAAGGTTTAAGTGACATGTATTTACCAACTACAGAAGTTTTAACACCTATCTTACTTAATTCATCTGGATTAAGTACATTAGATTTTAAGATCTGTTTCATGTATTCATTGTAACTATCGTATTTTCTAACTACAATTTCTTTAGTTGTAGCATCAATTTCTGGATGATAATATTCATTCTTAGCAACATCTTCTTTAACTAATTGAAAATGAACGTGTTTACGTTTTTCTTTTAACATTTCAATCAATCTAGGTACTCCCCAATTACCATGTGTATCTGAGATTTTTTGCCCAGCAAGATATTCTACTAATGAACTTATTGGGAAAAAAGGTGCATTTGGAACTCTTCCGTCAGCTTTATCTTTTATATATTGTTTATCAGCAAAATGGATCTTACCACTTTTGATCCATATCATAAATGGTGTAACTGGATTGTCTTTACTTGGTCCACCCCAATTTAATACTTTATTCAACAGACCAATATTTGATAGATCTTTACCATGAGTAACTAAATTCATAGATATTTTCTCAGTAGTCCCAACTACATTGAACTCACCTGTTTTATTAAACTCACCTTTTCCTTTTGGAACTATATGTGTGATTAAACGCAATACAGTTTCAATATCACTTGATTTTTTTACACTGCTTTTAGGATCAACATAAGTCAATTTACCAGATTGAGTAGGTGTTAAACTACCATCTTTACTCTTAATATAAGGTACACCAGATACAACTGTACGATCAGAACCATTTACTTGAATTATAGCAGTACCTTTAGAAGTTTCACTTCTTACTACTCCATCAAATGTATCTTCACTAAATAGATGTTCTACTGATCTAAATTCTTTACCATCATCAGGTTTACGTTTAAGCATATCACCTTCCGATACATTACCAATTTCAGTAAATGCCTTCTTGCCAGAATTTATATGATCAACTATTAGTTTGCGATAATCTTGCATATCCTGCATGATTTGCTCTCTAACAGCCTTTATTAAATCAACAACAGGTTCAGCTGCTTTATCTGTACTATTCGTTGTATGATATACTTTATCACCAAATATAACAGTGTCTCCGAATTGACCTAATTTAGTATAACCTTCGTAATTACTTTCTTGTAATTTATTTACAATCATATTCTCACCCATTACTAAACTGAATCCAGATTTAGTAGAATCATCTTTTCTGATATTAGGTATTGTACTAAATACTAAATTATAATCAACTGCTTTATCTCCTTCAAGCCCATACTTTAAGTCACCGTCTTTATTCATATAAACACGCTCGCCTTTATTATTAACAACTACAGCATAAATACCAGGATTATCAATATCAGCTTGTAGTGCTTCTTTATCACCTACATAACTCTTATTATGTAATTCTTTCTCTCCTGTTTTTGGATCAATTTGAACTATTGGTAACTTATTCATAGAATCATTCTCATCACGAACTATTCTAGGATCATTTTCTGTAACACCAGGTTTACTTAATTGAACATATTCAACTTTGAAATTATTCTTAAGATCTTTCTTATTATCAATATATTTATTCATGAATTCCATATGATGTAAGTCATGCGGATTCTGTGTCATCAATGGCAAACCATCTGCGGTATATTTTCTAACATTGTTAGTTTTATCATAAGTAATATGGCGAGGTACTGTAGAATAAGGTGTTATTTTACCTCTAGTCCAACTAGATAATTCTTCAACTTTCTTACCAACATCTCCTTCAATCATGTTGCCATCTAGACCCATTTCTTCATCTAACTTCTTATATGCAGTTTGTTCTTTGGTATCAGTAGTTTTTTCAGCTTCATCCAATGTAGTACTTAATTCTGGATTATCAAAATTAAATATAGCAGTCACAATCTCTTTAGAATTCTCTAAACTTTTTTGCGCATCTTCTAGTCTACGTAAATCATTTTCTTGTGCTTCACGAATATCTAAAAGTACACCTAATCGTGAATCTTCTAATTCTATTATATCAACTTCAGTTAAAGTATCTAAGTCATTTAGATCACTTTCCCACATCTTAGCAACTAAATCTGAATATTGTTCATAACCAGTAAATTGCTCAATTATTTTTTTACGTTTTTCAAAAGTTTCAGGAGACATTCCTGGATCTTCAGTTTTTAATGCAGCTATTAATTCCTTCTGTAATTTAATAGACTTATCTAATTTAGCTAACTCTAATACATTGGTTTCATAATGATTAGTGAATTTTGCTATTTCAGCTTCTATATCTTTAAGTAATTTATTATTACTATTATTATCAATACTATCACTAATATAACTGATCATATCATTCATAGTACTTAACTCTGATTCTTGCTGGAACTCATTAGAATTTTCAGCTAGTGCATGTTTATACTCATTCAACTCATGTCTTTCAGTTTCTAATTTAGTTATCTCTTCAGCTAAATCATTTAACTTGGTAAATAAGTTATGATGAGTATTCTGGTGATCTGACATAATTTTATCAGCATTATCAGATAAAGTAGTTAAATTATTATAATGATCTACTTGATTACCTTTAAGCTTCTTATCTATTCTACTAAGTAAACGAATAGTACCATTATGTGTATCTTTTAATTCTTTAACTTTGAATTTAACACTTTGCATTTTTTGCTCAGCATCGCCTAGGAATGCTTTAATTACTTCCTTATCAGCTTTATCTTTTATAATAGAATCCTTAGTAAATTGAATTGCACTATTGATTTGTTCAAGAGTCATATCACTAGCATAATCCATCTTAGTTAAGACCTTATCATTTTGGTCATGTAACTTATTGAATGCGGCCAACTCATCAATCATTATAGATAAATTAATACCCATATCTTGTGATATTGCACCACTTTCGGCCATGTTCTCGATTATATCAAGTATTGCATCGGCATCAATTTTACCGTCTACATACAGGATGTCAGCTATTTTATCGAGGTATTCTTGAAGTGCGTCGTTATCATTCTTGAATTTATATTTTCCTATTTGTTCAAGTTTATCCATAATGGCATCACGCAGTTCAGACATATTACTTATATTCCTCTGATATTGCTTACTATTTAATAATCCAAGAAGTTGTTTCTGTAACTTCTTATTCTCCTTAATATTAGTGTCAACTCTATTTAAATTCTCTTGTTGGGTAGCAATAACATCTTCCCACTTTTCTATATCATTATATAACTGTTGAATAGGTAATCTAAGTTCATTCAACTTAGTATCTACAAAACCAATATCTTCAGTTACATTATCAAGTAATTGTGCATAAGCTTCATACTTTACTATTTGATTCTCCCAACTATTAATACTTCTATTAATACTACTTCTTAATTTTCTGGCTTTGTTATACTCTTTATTAAGTTTAGTTATTTGACCTTTGTGATAACCTAATGATCTTTTACTACCTTCACCTTTATTAACTATAGCTTCATGCTTAATTATCTCATCTTTAATCTCTTCAAGTCTTACATCTAATTTATGACTTTTCCAAGCTTGTTCTTCTACTTGATCACCTAATTTATAAAGTTTATCTTGTAATGCTTTAGTTTCACTATCAACAATTTCTTTTTGATCAGATGAAAATTGAGCTATAATAGATTCCATTTGTACAACTAATGGATCTGCAAAATCTGTAGATGCATTAGTCAACTCTTCACCATTTTTAAGTGCTTCAGCTTGTGCCTGTAAATATGTACGTAATTCTACTAAATCATTAAATGTATCAATGATATCTTTATTACCTTCAATTGCAGCATTACGTTCTTCTATACTACCATTAAGTAGTTTAGTTTTCTCTTTATTTAGACTCTTAAGTCTAATCATTTTAGCAATATATGCTTTCATGTAAGTATCTCTAGCTTTAGATACTTCATTATCTTGTGGTGTACTAGTCTTAATATTCTTCTGTAAATTATCATAACTTAATACAACAGAAGGTTGAATAGGTGTTTTAGTTGGTTCAATTTGATTACCTGTATCAATTGATATTTTCCAACTAGCTTCTCTAAAATTAGCTAATTTTGCATTATCTTTACCTTCAATTTTAGCTACAAATTTACCTTTATATTTAGCTGCTTTACCTACAAGAACATAACCTTTACCTTTTTCTTTCCTAGTATATATATTTGTACCTTTTTGTAATTCCCATTTATGAGTAATAGGTACCATTCTACCTCCTGGTATCTTCTGATAATAAGAACCAATTGCCATTCGTTCAATTATACCATCATCGCCCTTATCAATTTCATATGTGAGATTACGTTTGACTATAATACTATTATCTTTCTTGTTAGTTGTAATATTATACAAGCTCATATCTTGAGGTGGTACAATATTTTTAAGTGAATTAGTTAATACAGTTAATTCACGTTGTTTTAATTCTTTCTTTTTAGTTAATTTCTCACGTTCTTTCTTGAGTGAATTTAATTTCTTAATTAAATCACGTCTACGTGTTGCTTGTTTACTAAGTAATTTAATAGGTGTTTTAATAGAATTATCAATAGGAAGACCTAATATAGTATTAACTTTATTTAATTCTTCTATAGCCTTATTAAATGCTTTTACATCTAAACCTTTATCAAATGAATCTTCATCTTCATACTGTTTAAGAGCAGTTGCTCTATCTTCTTTCTTTATAGTACCTAACGCATTAGTATATTTAGTTTCATCTTTATCTAACTCATCTAATTGTTTATCAACATTTTTTATAACTTCATTGATAGGATTCATTAAAGTTTCTTGTGAAGCAGTAAAATTCTTTTTATACTGCTTGAATGCTTCTTGGCTACCCGGCTTTAATTGAGACTTGTAATAATATGAATGAATAGCCATTGATGTAAATTCTTCTTCATGTAAAGCTTCAAATTTATATTCTCCATTTACTTCATCATATACTATACGACCAGGAACATTATGGAGTCCCCAATGTATTCCACCACCTTCTTCTTGTTTTTCAAGTAAATTATTTATTTGAAACTGGAACCATCTTCGTTTAAATATTTCAAGTGCTTTATTATATTCAATTTGTCTTAACTTATCTTCACCTTCTTGACTTGCTAATTCATCAAATATACGATCTAATTCTTTAGATTTTTCTACTGCTTTAAGCTTCTTATTATATATTTCAGTTTGCTCCTTAGATTTAAGAGGTTTAATTCCTAATGCTTCAATGCGTTTATCATATGGTACAGCAAGAGCAGCTTCACGATGTTTAACTTCCTTAGCTGCCTTATCAATTTCTTTAATCTTACTTTCTACTTCATCATGGTGTTTTTTTGCTCCTTCAGTAGTAGCCGTATTTGCTTTACTAGATTTAGTAAGTTCCAGCATTTCTGCTTGTAAACGAGCATGATCTTCTTTTAATGCCTTAAGTCTTCGATCATAAAGAAGTATTTTATTCTTTTCTTTTTCAATCTTAAATGCTTCATCATACTTAGCTTTAGTAGATACTCCATCTTCATCTATTTCAGTTAAATCTATATCTTCTGATTGAGCTTGTGTAGCTATTTCTGCATCATGTACTTTCTTAGATTTTTCTTCTAAGTTTTTAATATCTTCAGTCAAAATATCATAACTCATTCTATTTTTAAATAAAGCACGAGCAACATTACCAGAACGTTTACTATTGTATTCCATCCAACGATCGTAGTATTCATCTACTTTAGTCATGGCTTCATCAGCACGTTCTTTATAATTTTCATCATATCCTGCTTCCATAGCTTGTTCAGGAGTAAGATTTTTCATTTCATTTAATTGAGCCATTAAATGATCTTTAGTATTACTTTCGAATGATTCCATTGCAGTACGAGCTAATGAGAATTCTAATAATTCATCCTGCTTTTTACGAAGTTCTTGTTCGTTCATATTATCGAACTGCTCAGAAAGTTCTTTCTTTTTTGTATCTAAAGCTTTTTTACCTGCTTCAGTATCAAGATCAATTCCTCCTGAATTAACCACTTCTAATGCAGCCCAGCCTGCAACAATACTTTCTTTTTGTTCTTTATTAAGAGTTTCTTTACCATTGTCAATAACATCATTAATATCAGATATAGTTCTACCTATTTGGGCTTGATATTTTGCTGTACCTAATACACGTGCATTCTTTTCTATATTAGACTTGAATGCTTTTAATCTATCGTCTACTTCTTTAAATTCATTTGCTTCAATTTCCTTTTTAGAATAAACACTTTTTGTCATTACAGGAACAGGATTTCCTTTACTATCAAGTTTAACTTTCTGACGTGCTTCTGCAGGTTGTTTTACTTTTTCTCCTTTCTCATCTAAAGTTGTAATATTAGATTCAATCATATCTTGAACCATTTCACCATCTTCATTCTCAACCATTACATCTTCTAATTCATATACACCATCTCCTGCATAATGTTTAACAGTTCCATCAGGATAATACTCCGTACTTTTTTGTTTCTCTTGTACAGCCTTTCCAAAACGTTTAGTTTTACCACCAAATGATTTTTCCGAACCCAATCTATGAAATAGATCAGTTGCTCCAGTTTGAGCCATACCACCTGCTAATCCTAGTACAGATGCTTCTCTTATATCTTTCCATGTTGCATCACCATATACATTACCTGTTAATAAAGGTAATCCACCTTCTATTATTCCTCTAGATTTTCTACCGCTTTCTAATGCTAATGCAGCTTCTCCTTCAGCTTGCTTTTGTGCAATTAATTCTACATTTTCTTCAGCAACTTCTTGTAATCCTTCTTTTAATCCTGAACCAAGTGTCTTATCTTTTAATGATGGTAAGAATTTTTCAGGTTTAAATCCTTTTAAATTCTTAGTGCCAGCAAGAAATCTATTAGCAGATGTCATATTCAATATAATATTAGCTCTACTTGCATTTACAGTTGTTGATGCTGCTTGTGCAGCCACTTGCTTAGCATATTCTTCTCCATAACCCATTCCTTTAGCTTTATCATAAGTACTACCATATACTTCGGTGGCACTCATAATTGCAGCAGATTGAGTTAATGCTGTTGATGATACTAAATTACGGCCAAAGTCAGCTGCTTTCATTTCCATTCCAACTTGTGTACCTGTTCGACCCATACCACTCTTAGTTAATCCAGTTGCAGTTTCAACACCTCTACGTGTTAAATCGTCAAGTTTATCAATTTTACGTAAACTCTTCAGCCATTTAATACCTTGCATTCCTTTTCCAATTGTACTTGCAACTCCACCTCCTTGTGCAACAAAAGATAATGCACTAGATATTAATGATGAACCATTTTCCATCCACCATGAAGCCATTCCAGGACCTAACATGCCTGCTCCTGCTTTCTGATGTATCTTATATTGATCATTAGTTTCTGCTTTCTTCTCAGCTGCCCACTTAACTACATCAGTTAATACTCCACTATTAGGATCATAATAACCTGGTAAATCAACAATAGCAGCTGCACCACCAATAGTGTCAAAAATAGTATTCCAAAAAATTCTATTTCCTGCATTTTTAGTTTGTTCCCATCCACCTTGTTTCTCCCACAAGTTGTCTTCATTATATATTCCACCTGGAGTATATACAGCCCCTAGTCGATCAGCTTCTTCTTTAGCATCCCAATCATAAGTTGTTTGTGCAGATTGATCATATAGATTCTTATCTTGATCATATTGGTCACGATAGTAATCAAAATCATTTGTTGCTTTTTGTCTTTTTTTAACATCCTTTACTAAGGTGTTTTGATATTGTTGTTGAGCACTAGAATTATATAAATTTTCTAAATATGCTTCTTCTTCTGGATTCATTAATTAATAAATTATATTTTAATTAAATTACGATTTGTCTTTTTGTGAATGATCTATTGTTTCTCCTGCAGGTCTTGACTCAGTTGCCACAGATACATCTATATGCAATCCTGTTCCCGCATCGTGATATAATGCATTCATTCCATTTTCTTTTAAAAACATATTCCCCGAATACGTATTAAAAAATCCCCATAATGCTTTCCCTACTCTACCTGCTTCACCACTGGTTTTTATATCAACTGAATTACCTCTCATATGAGGACTTCTAGTTAATTCATCTAGTCTATTTCTATAAGCTCTTGTATTATCTTGTAATGATCTTAATACACTTGTTAATATCATCTTATCATTAGATGATAAACCTTGGAACATTTTAAAATCAGTAGGTTTCATATTTTGTGGAATATTGCCATTAATAATACTACTTAATAAATCATCAGTGTTTTTAATAAAAGTTTGAATTGCAGGTGTAGCTTTCATTTTACTTTGTGATCGGATATTATTTAAGTTTGTTATATCTACTAAATTCTTTGGATCTGTTAAATATTTATGACCATCAGTATCAGTATACCAAGTTTCATTAACTAACTCCTCATTAAATTTTAATCCTAAATTTGCTTGATCTTCAATATTCATATTATCAAATGTCGTCGCATCTATTTGATAAAAACCTGTTTCATTATTTTTTGAAACCACGCCAGTAGTAGTTAAATCTTCAATTGTAGAACTGGCATTAATCTTTCCCCCAGTTACTGTAGTTCCACCTGTTAATGTTTTTTCTAACATTGAATTTAATGCATTCCTAACAGATTGTGGAGTAGGATATTTAGTTTTATCTCGGAATATACTTCCTTTTGGAAATACATATTCTACATCTGCACCATTATCTAATTGAGTTATTTGATTAACTAAAGATTCTGATACTTGTCTTTCTCTAGGGTATTTCTTATCTTGATATGCAAAGAAATCATCAACAGTTTCAAAAGCATGTCTACTAATTCCTTCTTCATTAATACCATAATCTACAGATCCTGCATTAGGATCTTCACCCAATGAATTACCTTTATATAATACATAATATTGTCCATTTTTAACTTGACTTTCACCTTTGCCTATGTTTGCATTAGCTTTATGTACTCTAGTTTGAGGATGATTTCCATAATTATCTATATCAGCATACAATCGTCTATTCTTTTTCAAACCATCTTTTAATTGTTTACCTGTTGTATAATATTGCATTGGTACTCCAAAGAATTTAACAGCACTATATTTATCTAATGGAGCATCATGTTCAAAGAACCATTTCTTATTGTTCTCATCAATATATTCATAATGAGCAACCATTAAGCCACCTAATTCATCTGCTTCATATCTAATTCCTTTATACGCTTTATCTAATTCTGTCTTTTCGTAATCTTGATACGACATGGTTTTACCGTCTTCTTTTAACGTTTCCCATTGTTTCTCTATCTGATTTTTTAAATGTTGCTCTTGGAAGTTTTCATCTTTACTATTTCTAAAATTTGCTGCACGTCTAGTTGTACGCTCATCACCCAACATTCCTCGAGAGCCCATTATTTGCTTTTCTTCTTTAGTTTTCTCTGCATATTCTGCATCTTTAGTATTCGCTGTCGAAGTTCTATATAGCGTAACTGAAGTATTTTCAATTATATCATTCATTGATTCTACTGCATCCACAAAACCTTCAATATCTCCAACTTGAGTATTAAATCTATTACTTAATTCAGTTTTATAAGTTGTTTTATAATTTTTAATAACATCTTCATTCAATATAGCATATCCATTTTTTATTGAATAACTATGAGGTGTTGCATCTCCGGCGGTACCTCGCTCATAAGGAGGATCGAAAGCTTTTGATTCAACTAAAATACTATGATATAATTTAGCATGATTTTTAGAATTAAATAAAGGGTTATTGCCTGTATATGTTTGTAAGAATTTAGTTAACTCCGGATCTTTATCAATTTCATCTTTTAATGGTGCGCTTAAACCATATCTCAATCCTTGATGTTTTCGATCTACCCCAACCTCATGAGGACCTAAATCTGAACTTTTATATTCGCCTTTTACTATTTTTTCTCGATGATTAGCCCATATAGTTTTTAATTTAAGTATGTGATTTTTACTTTCCTCTTCAGTAAATAATAAATCACCATTACCATCTTTTGTTAAATTAGCATCATTTTCGGCAATCATATTATCAATAAGAGAAGTTAAACCGATTACTTCAGATGCTTTTTTAGTAGATTCAATTACGTTAGTTTTAAATTTACTTGATTCTTCCCCTTCTGTTCCTTCAATTATTTCTTCAACAGTTTCAATACCAAATCCAAATTGTTGACCTATCGCTACAAAATTCTCTTTTAATATTTTAGCATGTTCATTATTAAGAAGTACTTTTTTAGTAATACCATCAAATTTGGCTGCTTTGCGTGCTTGTAATTTTTTAGCATTTTCTATTTTAGATTGAATCTTTAATAGCTTAGCTTCATATAATATTTTAGTTGCTCCACCTGGATTGACGTCAGCTAATTTTTTAGTATACAATTCTTCTAAATTGTATAATAATGGATTAATAGTAATCTCACCATCATATCTATTTACACTAAATGTAGATAAACTCTTATCGCCCTTACTTCCATCTCCAGCCACAGTAGCTGACCACGCTAAATCATTTTTCATTACATCTTCTAATCCTTCTGATGCTGTTACAAGTTCACTTCTTAAAAATAAATCATCTCCTAATTGCTCTACTAAAGTTTCAGCACTTTTCGTTTCAAATGTAGGATTGCCATTTTCATCAGGCTCACCAGGAAGTTTAATCATACCATCTTTAGCATCAAAATTTTCATAATTAGCCGTTGTTGTATTCTCCCAACCTTTAGTTTTATCATTTTTCTTAAAGAATATAACAGCTGAATTAGATTTATAATCTTCTCCTACTGCACCTAAACTTTGTAATTCACCTTCACCTTCAGGAATGTCAGCTGTACCACCCCCTTCGCCACGATTAGTAGTACTCATAACAGAATTTACCAATGCATGATTATTATCTATAGTTGTATAAGAAAATCCATCAGTTTGTAAGTCTGCAGTAACTCCCACTAAATCAGCTTCTGCATGAATATTTCTATATTTATCTATCATATCACTTTCTTGTGATTTTGTACCATCAACTCCATGACTAGAAATAGAACTAGTATATGTCCTAACAACAGGTGGTCTTGATTCTGTGTCTGTTCCTGCTCCGTTATTTCCACTTTTAGCAGGTCTTTCTGCTTGATCAGAATTTTGAGCCATTTTTTGTCTAGTAACATCTGTAGTGTGTAAATCAGTTTTTTCAGATTGACCATATGTAAATATAAGATCTTGAGTTTTCTGACGAGCATAATCTATTGCTTCTTGTTCACTTTTACCTAATTTATACAATGCATGATCTTTTTGAAGTCTATAATATTGACTTCCTTCACTATCTTTAATAAATCCATCTAATGCACCTTTAATAATATGATCTACTTGAGTCCAATTATCTGAATCTTTTTTAGAATGTTTTTGCCAATATGCAACCCAATCAGGGACAGAAGTTCCATCTGCTAATTTCTTATCAGGTAGTTTTGTAAAGTTAGGATCTTTTGCATACCATGACTTACCACTTATTGTTTTACCTATTTCATCGAATAATCTTTTAGCTGCTTGGGAATGATCCAAAGTTTTTTCCATTCCCCAATTACCAGTAAATTTACGAGCAGAACCATCATCTAAACGTAATGAACCACTTAAAGGATTATAAGTTGGATCGCCAAAATAAGATACTGTACCATTTGCTGATTCTATTTTTTGTTTAATCATAATAGCTTCATCTGCATTTCTTTTAGCTTCAGATAATATTCTAAAATCTGTTTTTCCTGCCCATTCAGTTGCTAATGTTTGAAATTGATCTCTATTTATGCTAGAATAATCTCTATCAGCTGCATCAACCATTGATGATACATCTGTACTAAAACCTTTTTCTAATTGTTGTGCTAACTCAAAATCATCATTATGATCACGAGTTTGTTTTAACATGGCTGCTTTACTTTTAGCTATCATGTCTCTTAGTTCATTAGCGCGAGTATCCCTCGCGACAATGCCCTCTTTCATACTTGTTATGTCTTCGACATATGGAGTTACTTCACTTACTTTAGCTGATGTTACACCTTTAATTATTGCCATTATTGTATATTATATAAAAAATAAAGTATTATTTTTGCTTAGTTACTATTTGTAACTTTACAAATATAATACTTTACCTTATAATTATCGAAACAATAGCTTAAAAACGTACGAATCCTTTACTTAGCCTAAGTTGACTTAATAATAGGTGTGTTTCGCCTTGTATATTCGCTAAGAAAGTTTTGTGCAATCTCCACCATTGATGAAGTATGCCTATCTCCTTTAAATTTATTTACTTGATCACATACAACTTGTACGTTGTCCATTGTGTATCCACCACTTGGAGCTATTTGATCCAATGATGGACTATGTGGATGTACTCGTTTATATTCTGATCTCCGTGAATAAGGTTTAATAAAGAAAGATGTTGTTGTGATTTCACACATTCCATTCTTTAATTTATTAATTACCCATTCTTCTGTTAAGTCAAAATCATTTCCTCGTGCTTTAGCTCGTGCTTTAGCTCCTGCAATTAATGTTCTAGCTCTATACTTAATTGGATTTGCTAGAGCCCATATTTCCATCTTCTTACGTCGTTTTTCTCTCTTTTGATCTTGTACTATTAAATCATCTACATAACGCTTAATACTAGCTTTAGATCGTCTCCTAAGACCTGCAAAGTTAATAATTTGCTGTATCTCTACGATTGTTGCTGATATGTATGCACTCTTTATGATTTCTTTTGTCTTTTTACAATATCTCATATTATATTTATGAGTTAGACAATATTCGTTATTTTATTTTCCTGTACTTCCGAATCCACCTTCACGATCTGAATTATATTTTAATTCTTCTACTTCTATCCAATCAGTTTGTTCAACTTTAGTTGCAAACACTTGACCTACTCTATCTCCTATTTCATAAGGGAAATCATGATATGTCAATTTGTATTCGTCATTTCTTTTTTCATGGAAAGCTTTAATAATTCCACTAGGAATACATGTAAATCTCATTTGATATTCACCAGGATAATCTGCATCACCTTGGCCTGGACTATTGTTCATAACCCAATTAGTTTTAGTTAAACTACTTCTTGGTACTAATTCTAGTTTATAATCATCAGGTAACTTAGCTGCAAAACCTAATTTGCAATATACTTTACTTGGTGATTTATATTCTATTTCAGTCACAACCACATCAAAACCACAAGCTAACTTAGTTGCTTTTGTTGGTATTTTAAATAGAGGGTGTAATCTTTTAAATTCAATTTTCATTATTTTGTATTATTATAAAATTCAACTAAAAATTCATCCATATAAGTACTTGGTATTTTCAATCTATATTTTAGATCGTTACAAGCAACTCTAAAATTATATTTAGTATTACTAACATGCCAATTACCAGGACCTATGTTATTATTAGATAATAGTAGTCTTGTACCATTATTTTTATTGATTAACAACCATGGAATCCATTTATCTTCTAACATTGCATCGCCAATTAATGTAATAGCTAACTTAACTTTTACTTTATCCATAGTCTTCAATAAGTCTATAATTTGACGTGAGTATTCACTCATATCTCTACTATTTACATTCTTAAGTAATAAAGCAAATTCATTTGGATTATATATATTAGATTGACCTATTTTACGATATTGATTATCTTCTACTGATGTATAAGATTTAGGATAATTAAATATCCCACCCCTCCATGTCTTTGTAATGATTCTAGTTACATCAGGACTATATTTAATAGTCCATTTCATTTTCAAATCATCTAACATCTTTTTAACAGTAGTCTTATTATATGCTCCTGTAAAAGCACCATGTAACCAAATTAATTGATCATCTTCAAACCAATCTTCAGTTAACTTTTGTTTCTGTTTATTTATCATAGTACATTTTGCTCAACTAATAATTCTCGTATTTTTATCCAATCAACATAAGGTCTATGATCATCATCTCCTTGTAATAATGGACATCCTAATGCCGCATCATCAATATAAAGACTACCATAACATTTTGGACTCTCTGTCCACTTCCATTGCATTGGGTTTCGTTGTACTCCACTTAATTTAATATCATTATCTTTAAACCATTGTACTGCATCTTGTAAATACATAATACCATCCTTATTAGATCGCATTGTAAACAAAAGTAAATGATGTCCTGCTTCTACTAATTCTTGGAGTACTTCAACAGAATTAGGAATAGTTATACTTACTGATAATGGCTTGGTATGCTTTACACACGTTCCATCCATATCTACACATATATACATATATTTATTTTAATTTAACTACATATTCGGTTGGTCTAGCTAATATTGTACGATTAGCCGTATGTTCTATTCTAAATCCACGAGGTGTGAATGCCTTGACTATTCCTTTTTGTAAACTTCTAATTCTTGGGGCAATAAAAGTAACAGTATCACCTATTACTACTTCTTGTCCTATTGCATCTTTATTCATTTTCTTTTGTTATTTTTACTATTCCAATACTATCAAAAAATATGTGTGTTGCTTCATCTTTATTATCCGCTTCTATTTCAATCCAATATCTATCCTCTCCTACGTAATAATGTACTATAAATGTTTTCATTATCCATAATGTTTATTCCTATCATCAATACTACATCCAATAATGTCATTATCTAATAACATCAGTAAACACGATATAGCATGTGCTAGGTGATTTAAATTTGATTCTACATCAATGTCTTCATTCAATAAATATCGATTGATATGACGTTGTGCAGCATCGGTATACGTTGTTTTATTTGCTCCTTTTGAGAAGTTATATGCATTGTATTTCTTAGCTCCGTAACTAAATACGTTTGCTACTTCTACAATTGCATTCTGTGGAATTAGAGAAAGACGAGGTTTTTCAACCCCATCTTTACTATATTCTTTCATTGCTTTTTCTTCAGGAGGATTCTCATCTAGGAATTTACTTAAAGAGTCAGTTGTAATAGTAGTTGTAAAATCATGCGTATTCGCACCAACCTTAAGTATTTGCTCTACGGTTACTTTTACTTCATCTCCCAAACGATCGAAAGTTAAAGTTCCATACACTTCATCAGTATTTATTACTTCTCCATTCCCGTAAACGGTTTGTACCCATTCTCCTTTTTTAATAGTGAATTCCTCACCATCTAATCTTATTTTCATGCTGATATTAATTCATCAGTAAATCTTAATGTTTCTTGTTCGACGTAATACTTACTATCAAATTCTTGTCTTGCCATGACATCAATAGTACTACTGTCTGTTATATTAAATTTATCTATAAGTCTATTCAACATCTCATCACTTCTGAGAAGAATATGAATAGAATCATCAAACTCATCTAATTTTGTTTCAGGATTCCACGCAGTATAAATAGCTTGAACTGTAGAGTTATTAACAATTGACTTACGTTCTTGCTCTTGATACATTTCACTATAATTAGATTCAATCATTTTTATAACCCGTTGTTTAATGGTTACTTTAAATCTAATTACTGCTATATTTGAATTAATATCTTGGTATTGATAACAATCGATAAATCGTTTATGATCTCTCAATACGTCTAATTGATATTTAAATCGTGGATTTCTTGTATCACAAGTGATAAAGAATATAAAATTAGGTTCTTCTTGTTCAACTTCTGCATTGATACTATAATCTTTAATGTTTTCATCATCAACATAAACATTCAACGGTTTAAAAGTTTCAGCCAAATTAGGCTCTAACTTCTGAACTGCTTCCTGAATAGCTAATGGAAAATATAAAGACTGTTCAATAAAGAAAATGTACTTTGCAAACTTAGTTAAGTCTACATTTTTAATATCTGTATTTATTGTCATTAATTCTTAGAAATTTAATTCTGAAAACTTTATTGGTTTCGGTGTTACCAAGCTCTCATTATGTGTCAGAATCCAACTCAATCTGAATCCTTCTTCGAGCTTTTTAATACCTTCTTCAATACCATAACGATCAACAAATAATTGAGTACAGACTTGTTTCATTTCCTCTTCTGTTGTCAAGTTTTTAAGTACATCATAAGTACTCACATCTCCCATTCCTTCCACTCCTTTGTAGTTCTCTTTCGGACTACCTTTTAACAATTGTGCATACGTTTGGAAATATCCAGTTGCATGTATTTTATTCTTACTAGTTAATGATATTTTTCCAGGATATCTAATAACTGTTGTTTTATTCGTCTTTATGTTATAATATATTCCTGGTGTAGCAAGATAGTCTCTATCATTTGCACACATTATAACATTATTTAATCTTGTAGCTAATATAGAAATAACGTCATCATTTTCCACACCCAAATAAGTTGTTGCTTTAAATGTAGAATTTATCTCACGAAAGCAATCGCTTAGGTAAGGTAAATAACTAGCTATTAATGCTTTCTTTTCAGGTGTACGACGTTGCCCTTTATACTCATGACTTACCGCTATATCATTTCTAAAGTTACTATTACTATCCTCTGAGATGAAATTAAATTCATCTGTTTGAAACTGCTTGCATAGACTACCAAGATGTTCATAAATAGTCTCTCGGCAATTCTTCTTGTTTCCATGTATAAAAGCCATTGAACTACTATCTATAGCTAATCTTGTTGTCTCTAACATAAAAATTGTTTTACTGTTGTTACTTTATATTTTAATTTAGAATCACCTTTGGTCCACTTAACCTTTCCGGTTTTGCGGTCCAATGTTGTCTTCTTGTACACACTTTCCACGATCATAGACCTTGGTGTGAATGTCTTCAAAAACAGTGTCTCTTTCTTCGGTTTAGTTGCATAAGGTATAACCTTTTGCACATAAATATTGAATCGTTGACACATTAATGACTGACGATCAGGGAATGTAGCTGAACTAGTAAGTCCGCGCCCAAACGCTCCCTTGACATCAATGTATATAACACCTCTATTGTTATTACAATAAAAGAAAGGGCGACCTTCATAGCCGCCCTTCTTATCATGATAGAGTTTCTTATATGCTTTCTTGTTAAACTTAAATATAAAGTCTGGTGTATAATTTCGTTTCTTGGTAAGTATAAATCTTTCTTTCTTTTGTTTGGTTTTCAATTGTGCTACACGCGCGGAGCGCACTTCATTAGTAATCAAATATGTTTTCTTTTCAGACCATATCCAATCTATATAACCTTGGTCATATAATTCAACCAACCAATCATAGAAGTATCTTTCTTCATCAGAATCGAAATTAAAGTTTATTTTACTCTGTAATTTATTATTCATAATCTCTTACCGCGATACCAACAGCTTCAAGTGGTACTTTCTTATTTGAAAGTTTACGATACTCAACCGTAATCATTTGTCCTTTGACTTTGTCATCGAACTCGGCTGCCCATTTTTCACGTTGAGCACTTGTACCTTTCAATTTTACATGGAATTTTTCGCCGTCTTTAGTCTCACAAATTAATGTAGACTGTAGAGCCATCTTACCTTTATTCCAGTAATGATCAATACACTTGAATTCATCAGTTACACGTGGTTTTATTTTCTTTTTACCAGATGTTCTGAAGCCAAAATCATACATAGAATTAGGGTCACAAAAGATAGTCCCTTCAAAACCTAACTCAAGTGATTCTTTATGGAATGCTATCAACTCTGCATGAGTATTAATAGGTGTTCCAACATCAACTTTAATGTTAGGTAAATTACTTACATCTAATGCAAGTAATAAACTACGACGTTGAGTGAATGTTAATCCGGGGATTGCTATATCATAAATATGATACTCCAATTTTTCATTTGGATCATTACTCTTAACCATACTACCAATGTCTTGTAATGCTACTCCATGCAAATACAATTCACCATCGAATGTTTCATCCAATTGTTTATCATGCATTTCTGTAACAGAATCAAGAATATGTTGTAGATTAAATATTTTACCTTCACGAGATTTGTTTCTCACGAGGCCATTATAACGTTCAGCAAAGTTTCTACAACCATCATACTTTCTCTGTGCAAATCCAGGTTTAAATGGACCACTAGCTTCTTTATAAGGATTCAATAACATCGGCATGTCACTCAAATCCTTAAATGTATTGTACGTAGTAGATTTAACATAAGCTAAATTCAACTTATATCCTTTAGCAAACAATTTGGTATGACGACTAACAAGCTCTTTCTCAGCTTGTTGCTTTGCTGTTGTAGCATTCTTCCTACCTAAATTCTTTCCTTCTCTAACTACGACTTTACTAGTCTTAGAATTAACTTCATTGCCCACTGTTCCTGTTTCAGTGAACATAGTGTATTCATTTATACCCTTTGTCTTACGAGTATACATTTGCACATAGACTTCCTTTCCAGGTTTAGCCTTTCTATATAATTTTTTTAACTTCATATTATATTGTTTTTAATAATAAAAAAGCCGATACAAATTAATGTATCGGCTATGTTTCAATTGAGTTATATTATTCACCCGGTGGATGATTTTCACTCTCTTTAATCTTTACGATTTTCCCAGTACTTACGTCCTTAATAGGATAAACTCTTTCGAATTCTGTATCTCCTTCAATTACATATTTATACTCGGATTTTTGTAGAACAATACCTTGAAAGTATTCTCCACTTTGATCTTCTATAACTATTAACCAACGTGAATCACCTAAATCTTCTTGATATGCTAATTTAAGCACATCTGATTCTCCAGTAATTATTTTATTAATATAGTTATCATTAAGTTCTATCTTATTCATTACGTTACGATTGCTAAAATAGATTCCGCAAGGCTAATAAGTTCAACACGCATTTCTTCTTTCTTTTCATCAGTTAAATTAATCTCTGATTTTAGAATATCGGTAAGAATGTCTAATTTTTCTTTCTTCAATCCTATGGCTGCAGCACGAACACGAATTAAACTAAATTCATGATTCATTCTTTCAGCTAATTCTTGCATTGTTGGAAGCTGTTCTTTTGTTTCCCCTTGTACAGGTCCTTCTACTTCAGGTTGAGGTTGTGCTGTAGTTAACGGCATCTCTTTGATTTTGTCGTCTGACATTTTCAATTATTGTTTTGGTATTAATTAGTCCCATTCCTTGACAGAATTCAGCTACATCTTTATAGATCCAGATGTTTTCTGTAGGAAGTATTATATTGTTTATTTGGTCTTCTTCAGCAAATTTAGTTGACATTTCAATTCCTGTTGGATCATTATCATATAAATAATAGATGTTTCTAAATCTTGATTTTAAATCCTTCATTATATGCGATGGAATACGAATACTTTCACTCTGAGGAGCTACTGCATTATAACCCATTTCCCACATACATAGCATATCTTTACCACCACTAACTATATACAAATCATCACCAAAATGAGGAAGTTGCTTATAACCAAAGATGTTATTAATGCAAGTATTAGATTTCCATTTATTATAATCAGAATATGGTTGATATAATTTAACCTTATTAGATTTATTAAACGAATACATATAACATGGATCTGTAGATTTATATCTATATTTCAATTTAAAACTAACTGATCCAGCATTAGACATATATGAATTTACTGGTCTAGCTACTTTACTTACATTTTCAATTGTAATATGATATTGTTTCCAATAGTCAATATCATCTTGATTCCAATTCCTTAGTTTAATTTTAAAATTAACACTTGGCTTCTTGTATTTCTTTTTTACTGAAACATCTCTTTGAGGTTTCAATACTTTCGAAACAGCATTTAATACCATATCATTATTAATTCTAATCATTGCTTCATAGAAATTACAATCATGAATCCACATGACATATTTGAAACAATCAAAGTTGGCGTCTATTCCTCGGGCTCTATCTACAAAGATGTATTTTTGTCCATACCATTTAAAGAAACATGTTCCATTTCCATCTTGGCGCATAGGATTTTTATACATTGCTTTATTATCAGTTAGATGTTCACCCCAATAGTGTTCCATTATCTGCTTTTCTGTCGTTACTGACAGAATATCTTGTTTTAAAATCATTCATTCCGTTCTATTATGTCCACACTTTTGATTATCTTAATTCTCTACTGAATAGTTTCTCAAGATACAAAAGAAATTATACTACAGTGTAATATAATTTCTTTGCGTCTTTATACAAAACAATGGGATTCCTTTACGTAGTCCCATTGTTTCTTATCATCTAAAATGGTACGTCATCATTTGTTGGCTCCTCAACTTTAGTTTCACCTTCACTTGGAAGATCATCTATTGTTACTTCTTGGAAACTTAATGAATTACCCCAGAAAGATTTCCATGGATACTCTTCATGAGTCAAGTGCTCTACAGCTTTCTTGCTCAATTTAGATTCTCCCAATTTACTTCCTGCTACTATAACATCATCATAGTTATTAGTACGATCAGTTATACGGAATGTTGCTTCAAATCCAACAGGAAATACTGTAAATGGAGCTAAAACATCGTGATAGATTTTATCACCATCTTGGTTAGGACGTACTCCTAAGAATAATCCTAATGGGTTGTTGGCTCCATCTTTAGTAAAATACTCTTTACCTTCAAAGTCTTGACCGCTATCAGCCATTAACATGTTTAATGCAGTATACTCACCGTTGAAAATATTATCGATTACTTCAGTTGGATCTTCGCCCAATACAAAATCATCAAGACGAGTTGATTTAGCATCATCTTCATCAATGCGGTGTCTGTCCAAAGTAGACATTCTAAATACCAAATCATATAAAGCTACTTCTCCTTGACGAGCAACACGTGCTGTAGCAGCATTAATACGACGTAGAGGATCTTTTTCTGAATAAGCAGAATCTTCAGCCTGAGCCTTCAATACTTGCTTCTCCATTGATGCTTTACCTGATAAAAGGATCCATCCATTTTGATTATGCGCATCGATAATTTGTGTTTTACCAGATGTCTTTCCAACCACTGGACGGTTAGAAATGTAGATTTTATAATCTACGAATACTTCATCACTATAAACTGGTTGTTTAAGTTTCAATGTAGTATTTGGGTTAAATTTACAAAGCAATGAAACAACGCGATAGTCATTCTCTTTAATTACACGAAGGTAATTAGGTTCTTTAACATCGTATTGTGCAGGGATCTCTTTAATTCTACGCAAGTCATCTGCGTTAGGATTAAACATGATTGGAGTTGCATATACTCCACCTGTAAATGTTGCTTTATAATTGATTTGTGCTCTTTCTGAACTTTCTTTAGTTCTGTTAGTTGATCTCATTAATATAATTATTATATATCAATAATCTTCGTTATTTTTAATTTTATCTCTACTGTTGTACAATGTCAACAGTCTCTCCTTTGTTGAATTCTACTTCAACGTCAATTGTATCATCAGTTGATACGTTAGGCATATGATTCAATACATATGCTCCAGTTAATCCATCAATACCTGTGATATTAAATTCATTTGATTCTGTATTTGATACTTCAAATAAGTTACAAATTGTATTATGAATATCAGTACTTTTCACACAACGTGTTGCTGTGTGGATTTGATAACTTTTGTGTTGTTTTTTAGGTCCTTTTACTGTAATATCTTTTACAATACCAATAACTGAATCATATTCAACATCTTCAGTTTGTGAAATGTTGTATTCAGGAAACATAATTAAACGATTAGCAGCATCGCTTACACCTAAAACTTCCATAGCTTTACGATTAAGTTTAATTGTTGGACGTTTGCCGTCTACAACTGGAAGTGTAGTTAATACAGGTTCGTTCGGATACTTGTCTTGTTGAACGATAGTTATTGTTTCTGATTTTACTCTAGTTAAATCTAACATTAATGTTTTATTTAAATAATTTATAGTTGTTTGTTATTTTTTTAATTAATTGGAATAGCATCGTTATTTGCGTCAATATCATACTCAGCTCTAGTAAACTCTACTACTTCATGGGTATCATATAATCCACCAATTACATCTGATGCAACTCCTCTCGCTCCACGTACTACACATCGTGCATACATCATGAAACGAGGTAATTTCTTCCAATTATCCTTACCTGTCCATTTTGCTTTAACAGCATCTGACCAATAGAAAGAATAATCTGAAGATATAGTCTTCTGCATATCTTTAAAGTATCTAGAAAATCTTATAGTTGTTACAAATTCAGGATGATCGTTAACTTTAACTTGTTCATCTTTATACGCAACATTACCTTCTGGATCTTTATAGTATTTGAAAACACCTTCTTCATCCGCTGGTAAGATTTTACCATCTTCTCCTCGTAAATAAGCAGGAGTTCTCTTCATTACAGGTTCCATATCTTTAATCAATTCAACTCCAATTCCTGCTTTTGCAAGAAGTCCTGGAATAACTGATGATTTTAAAGCTACATTGCCTTGAATTAAATGCATAGAGTTAACTGCTGTTAAAGGATCCATACCTAACTGGGCACCTTTATTTACAATTACTACTACGTCTTCTGCTTTTTTAATACCAGCTGGTATTAAATTCTTGTCAATCATTATTTGTGCGCGTTGGAACATGTCGTCCGTATCGATTACAATTAATTGCTTGTCTTTATTCACTTAATTTAATTTATCATAGTGATAAATATTCGTTATTTTTTAATACATCTTCCTGTATTCTTAAACTGATCGCAATAATCTTCAAATTCAACTAAATCAATTTCGACAAAGTCAAAATACTTTAAGTTATTTAACATCGGTATAATTTGATCTGGTATTCCTTCTCTATTCTTCACTATATGCCAGTATATGAAGTCAATATCTTCACCCTTGTGTTCCAATCTAATTGGAAAGTTGTGGTCTGTATAGGACTTTAAATTCAATTTGCTGGGCATGTGAGTGAACATTATATAATCTGAATACTGCTCCATACTTGAAGCACCAAATAAATCACTTGAATTAGGATATTGCATACTTGGAATTTGTATTCTTTCTGGTTTTTTAATCTCTCTATTCATTTGAGAAAGTAAAATGAAAAATACACTTCCTCCTTCATATGAAATCTTCTTCTTCACACCATTTAATGTTGCCATTAATTGATCAATCTTATCTTTTTGATTATCACCTTTAATAATAACAGCATGATCAATTTCTACAACTAAGTACTCACCGTCCTTACATAATTCTTTCCAATAATAATATACAGTTTCACCAATAACTTTGTGAGTTTGTGGTTCTTCTACATATAATAAAGGATAATCAAATAATTGACTATGAAACTTATTGAATACATATTCCATCCTACTTGCCGCTAACGGATGTTCACTTGAATACAGTTCTTGTAATGTGATTTTACTCATATTAGCAATCTCTCTACCAATTGTTTTTTGCGCTAACATTTCAAAGTTAAAACTTAATCCTATGCTCTTTTGACCAGCATCTATTAAATTCTTATGAATACTATTTGATATTCTTTTACTCAATGTTGATTTCAAATTGTTATTATCTATGAGCTTTTTATCTCATACTCTGGAAGTTTCCCTCATTTTCATCAGTTGGTCAATTCCAACTCAGTTTAGCGTACATTTTCATCTACTAGAGATGGTGGATACTCTTGGATCTATTATATTCTGTTTCCAGTTTCAAGACCTACGCGTTACGGTACTTAATAGTTGTTAATCTATTAAGTTACCACGGTATTAGGATGCTAAACCCTTCACCGTATTTACCCACTAATAATTTGGAAAATCGCTTTTCCAAGCGGCAAATCCATTTTGTTTAAATATTTTATACCTTATTAATTTTCTTTCTAAATAAACAGTAGAATGATCATACATTAATCCTAGTAGCTTTGCAGCTTTAATACCAGACCAACGAACCATTTCTACATCAGTTCCTTTCTTTTTTGAATAATTTCTTTTTTCATTAAGAAAATTACATATTGCGTCTAACATATACTTATTAGAAACTATATTAATTACAAGAGATCGTTTCCCTTCTTTATTTGTATTACCAAAAGTGATACAACCATCCCCATCAAAATAACCTCTAATAAAATCTATTTTAAGATTCTTAGGTATGTTCGGAATAGAATTAATTGACCATGTCTTATTAGGGACACAACCCAAAGAAATTAAATCTTGACTTATCTGCTTACATCTTATACTAAGTCTGTAAGCATTTAATTTAGATCTATATGTAATCTTACAATCACTACCTAAGAATTTTTTAAAATTTTCAATATGTGTTTTATCAGATTCTTTTAAGGTTAGATTAATTTTATTCCCTGTTGGACTTACGTAACCATCAGCATATAAAAATCCTAACCAATAAGCTTTTTCTTCAGTATCAATTTTTGAAAAGATATTCTTTTTTAATCCTAATTGTTGATTTTGTTTATTTATAACAACTATACCATTCTTTTTTAAGTATTTTGATATAGTTGCGCGGCTAACAGGATATTGCTTACTAAGTGAGGAGCAACTCTCACCGTCTTCATATCCTTTAATTATAGCTTTTCCAATTTTTAATTCATTTATTTTTCCCATAATTTAATATAGGTATAATATTTAAACAGAACGTTACAATCATTTATTAATTGTACCATTACCCGCACCAGATAAACCACTTAGGGTCAGTATGGTGTTAGGTTCTAACATTAAAGCTTTATTCAATCGTTCATAACATGTATTAAGGAAGACTATTTCACCATTAGCTCTCTTACGTATATACTCTTTATTCTGCATTACTGCTTGAGCTTGAGTCATTATACGTGGTAACCCTAAAGGTTTATTCTTAAGAGAGTTTAATTTTTCTTTTAGTTCCTTGTGTGTCCCCATTATTATGAATATTCATTGCTATCTTATATTCGTTTGATTCCATACTTCTTTCAATCATTGCATCAACGTTAGAAGTATTATTTAACCAGGCTTCTAAACCCTGCATGAATTCTAATTTATTGTCACTTACTTGTGAAGCTTTAACTCTAAACCAGACTTCGTATCTTACTGCGTTTTGTACAGCTTCCATATTGTACGATTCCTCTATCAATGTTTGGATACGTTTCTTTATTCTTGTCTTATTACCACTTCTAAGATTACGTCCATCTATACTTAGATGTGCTCCTGCATTAGTAGGAAATTCAACTCGAATAAGATCGTACCATTCCTCAAGACTTTTACTCTTGTTCTCTGTAATTGATATTGATTCAGCTGTAGTATTTAAATCACAATTAATTGTAATTGGATAACACTCACCTATCAAGTTTGCTTTTGTATACAATATGAATTTATTATCACCTTGAGGTTCTATTATAGATTGTTTTACCAATTCATTCAGAAACTCTTCAGTACATACTAATTTACTCAATTTATTAAATTTATTGTTTATATTATTAGTTTGTTTGATTGCGTTTCAGTAACTTAATATACGCAATTTTATTGAGTTTGGCCTACTAAGATAGTTAATCTTGTAATCATAACTCATTGATTATGAATATTTTTTCCAAAGCTGCTCAAAATCTTTATGATTTCTTATGATTCTAAGCATACCCCATTCTTCAAATTCACTTAACGCAAATATAGCTTCATTTCCTGCATTGTCAGATGTCTTATATTCCTTACAAAAAGGCCATCTCAATTCCATATACATATAAAATTTAACATCAAGTAAACTATACTTAGCTCTCATTAATTGAAACCCTAATTTATAGTGTTTGTTATCAATGAGATGCTTCAAGTTTTCTCGTTCACTTAGTGTGAACTTCTTTAATTGTGGATATATCATAATCTTTTGTTTTTATTTCCCGTCCAATATCCATTTATATGTTTGTTCATATGCATAAGTCATACCTTTACGTCTAGCTTTTGTTATAGTAAAACTATTAATAAACGAATAAAAATTACTAAATTTACGTTTACCTTTAAAATATTTCTCACAAAAATACTGAGGTTCATCGCAATCAAACCAACTACTCTTATACTTCTTAAACTGAACATACATCCATTCTTCAGCAGTAGTTCGACCAACACCATGTATACTTCTTAACAGTTTAAAAGCAATATGCCAATTAACTGGATCATTAGTATTTATGAATGTCAATAACTTTTGTTCTACATCTTTAGTTATTGGACTAAAATCGAATCCTTGTTTCATTTTTAATTAATTTATGGATCATCACAACAAGGTGCCGTAGGAAACTCTGTAGCTTCTGTATTGCTTACGTATTTTTCAATCCATCCGCCATCTCCTTCGTTAAAATAACAAACTCCCCAATAACTGGGTGTATGTGGTAATTCATCAAGCTCATTACTTTCTACAAGTTCTACAATTAATTTTTGTAAATCTGGCCAATTATTATGCAATGTACACTTCCAACATAAAGGAGGATGTTTCTTTTTTAACATGTATAAGAGTTGATATTTATACTTTATATCCATTTCAGATACCAAGTTAATTGCTAACTTAGTAAAGATTAAATCATCAGACTTAACCAACTCCATCAGTGATGTTGTTGTTTTATTCATATTAAAATAAACTATAGTTAAAATCTACAATAGAATTAATTATCTTATTTGCCTCACGTGTATAATAGTTATAGTTAATATCCCATTCTTCTTGCTCTACAAATTTATTTAAAATACTCACTTTGTATGCTCTTCCTTTTTGAGGATTAGCTTCCATTTGAGATTCACTACCACAATCATATCGCTTAACAAAATGACCACCAATCTTATTACTAATATAATATCGATTAGTTTTTTGTAAAACTGTTTCAGTAATCACTCCATCTTTTACTTCTTTAAGAAGCATTTTAGGCATTCCTTTAACTGTTTTCTTAGTCTTTTTTGCTAAACAAAAATCAAATATTCCATGGTTTTTTATCTTACCATAATCTCCTGTAGTTAAATGATTTTCAATCGTTTCTCTAATAGGAATTCCATCAGTGAAATATCTAGATACAGCAATTGATACTACTCTTTTAGAATGATCTTTATGATATTGTAATTCTCCTTTCATCTCTTTATCTATCTCAAAAGTACCTTTATACTTAATCTTACCATTTGTATAGACAGCTGCATAGTTATTTACATCTCTAGTAATTAACTTACTATAATGCGAATCCTCTAGTTCTAACTTTGTCAAATCCTCCCACCACTTTACAATAGCGTGCATTTCATCTAATTTATCTTTATGAATTTTTATTACAATACCATCTGTATTAGCTTGTAACACAGTAGCTATGTTTGCAAATTTCTCTGCTAACATCGTCAATAATAATTGTCCATTGATAGTAATTGACATAGTAAATTTAGGATCATATAAATAACTATATTGGTCATTACTTTTGCCGTATGTACCATTTAATGCCAATTTTAAACCAGCATCAATAACCTTATCTCCACTCTTCTTAGCCGCTCTCCTTGTATTATAAATCTCTTCATAAATTTCACAGAATACTTCTCCCAAATGTTCAGGATATAAATTATTTTTAATACTCAAATTAGGGTAATAAGAAGCAACATCCCAATCAATTAAATGATATTCTTCATCAGCTTCGTAAACTCCAGGTGCACAATTACCATGAATACCACCAAGACCATATACATACTCAAGTCCTTTATGTATCACTTTAAGGTCTTTAAATACACCTTTAGTTTCTGTGATTGTTTTATTCTTCAAAAATGATAACAAATCATTGAACTCCTTAGATTCAAATTCAACATAGTCAAATATACATTCACCTAAGTCAATTTCTGGACGGTAAGTACGTTGATCTCTCAATTGAGCCCAAGTTAAATTTTGTTTCTCACATATAATCTTAGCAAATATTTCTGATCCTATCTTAGGATCATTTGCGTTAAGTAGTGATAGTCCATATTGTTTTGATATTTTCTTTCTTAATTCAATTTTACCTATACATTCTAAATATAACTGGTGAGTAGCTAGTACATCATTAAAGTTATACTCCATTGTAGGTTTAATCTGACCTTCAGTAAGCATGTGGTCATGTGCAAATGGTAAGTCTTGAATATTCTTCCATCTTATTGCAAACTCACACCATTTCAAACCAACCATCTTAGCACGATTATTAAAATGATTAATTAGAAATAAATCTAACTGTGGAACTCTAGTATTCTTTGGAGAAATACTACAGAATTCACTTCCGATAATCTTGTTTGCAATTGTCTTAATTATTTTAGCTTTCTCATCTCCAGTTTTATTTTTAAACTGATATGGTTTAGTTAAAATTTTATGGATGACGGGGTAATCGAATCCAATATTATTGAATCCAATCATCCCTTTCATCTCATCGCTTAATGTGAATTTAACAAACTCACTTAAATCATCTTGCCATTCACATACAACAAAATCACGTCTTTCATGTGTATCTATATTATAATAAATACAACTAAAAAAGTTACCAAAAGTCTCGATATCATATACCCAAACTTTTCTATTGACCAAGACGTGTTAATTTAATACCTTTCATATTTGTTATGCTAATGGTATTTCTAATATCTACACTTTTCCATTGATCATTTTGATCTTGAAATAATAAGTAACCGCTTTCATTTCTGAAATCATTACCACGCTTGTAGTATTCAGTTTTATTTTCTCCTTGGTGTTGTTTTATTACTCTTGCAATTACTTGAGAATGACCTGGACCATTAATCTCACTTAATTTTAAATCAGCGATTTCATCCATAGCAGTTTGTAGTTGAGCTAATTCAGTTTCTCGATTGGGTAATTTGTTATATTCAATCTTGACAAATTCTCCAATGTTCAATTGCTCGACAATGTCAAACAAATTTTTATGCGTTGTACCATACTCAGTAGTATGATGATTATCTAATACTTGCTTAATTTTATTCATCTTCTTTCTTATTTAATCTAGTTAATATAAGTTCATCCATTTCTTTATCATTAATGAAAACGGACTCATTTTGTTTTCTTTCTTGTTTTTCTCTATACTTTCTTTTATGAGTAATCCTATCATACTGTCTTGACGACATACTATCATATGTAGTAAACTCAACTAATTGAGATCTACGCATACTTTCCGAAGGATTTAAACATTTAAGGACTCTAATATTTCGCATTGTAGTCCAATTTGTTTCCCACCCAAAACCATCTGTTATGAATCTAACTTTCCATCGTTCATAAGAGAATATACTTGGTCGCCAGATTCCTCTGTCCTGTTGTACAAATCTAATAATATAATAATCATCATATTCATTTAATACAGTACCAATTCTCTTTATAGAATTTTGATGCTTCTTACGATATTTAGCGAGGACTTTTACCATTTTTCCAAATTCATTCAATTCATCTTTTCTTAATTTAATAAGATCTCGATATAATCTTCTACAATAAATACTTGGCTTCTTGGTTTTTGTACCTTTAAAGAAATTAATTAATCTATTATATTTAATTATACGTTGTTTAGATTCTTCATTATATTCCTTCTCATCTTCTGGTTTAAGTTTCTCATCATAAAGATAATACGAATCGCCACTTCTAATCTTTTCAAGTAGAATAGCTTCTCCTTCATAGTCTACTTCTTCCTGATAATCAGTATAAATATCAACATGATTATTCTTTGTTAGAGTTGTGTTTATTTTTACTTTTCTTCTCATACTTCTTGTCAAGTCCGTGAAAATGCTGCATTGACTCATTGCATTGTTGTTGATACTTGCCAATTAGTATACTTCCCCACAACTTGTAGAAATTAATATCTAATAGGTGTTGTCCTAATGTTCGAGCTGTTTTCTTAGGAATCTTGTCAAATGAACGTTCATTCATCATAGCACAAATCAATGCGTCAGTAGCACTTTCTTCCATACTCCTTACAACATCATTATAACTACCTACATTTCCTATATGTAATGGATATTTAATCATTACCCCTTTCATTAAACACTCTTCCCCTGTAATCGTTAGCATTAATTCACCTTTGATATTTGGTTTAAATTGTATTAACTCGAGGGATAACAAACTGTCAACTACTTTTTTCCAATTGTCGGTCAATTCATAGTCTTTCCCGGCTCGAACAATTAACAAGCATGCTTGCTGCATATCCGATAATTCAAAATTATTCATTATTTTCTGATATTAAGTTAATTAATCCTGGACTAAGCTTAATATGATCGTTATTTCTCATCCATTTAATATATCTACTTTCATTAATAATTAAATCAGTAATGGTACGACCCATGTGCTTTCCAAATTTCATTGTGTATTCTGGATTACTTATTGTTGCTCCAGATAGATCATCATATGACAAAATATAATCTTGCCACGGATATCTTTGCTTATTTAATAATTTAAGTATATCAACACATGCTATAACATCATTCTTTGCATCATGTGCATTTAAATCCTTTCCAATTAAATATTTATGTACACATTCTAATGTAAGTCGATCTAATGATTTAAGTATTTCACTTGGTATTACATTTTTAATAATGTAAAATAAGTCAATAAACTTTGTATTCTTTAAATTCAAATTGACATTATTTCGTGTAAATAAACTAAGCATCAACGGTACATCATATTTGCAAATATTATATCCACATAAATATTCACTTTGTTCGAATAAGTTAGTTACAGGTTTAACAAGATTGAGAAAGATTGGTTTATCTTCTACATCTTCTTTTGATATACCATGTACATTACTTGCTGCTTCTGGGATGACCATTTGAGGATTAATCAAACTATCAATTGTACGCTTTTTCTTATAGTTAACTGCATAAATAGATACAATACCAATAGTATCTATTTTTAATCCAGTTGTTTCTAAATCGAAATACGTTATGTTTTCTTTTTTCATATTTTATATGTTTTAGGTATTTCAAAATCCTTTAAATTATGTTTTTTTGGTGGAGTTTTCTCTGCAACATATCCATCATTTTCATCACGAACAATTTGTAGTTCGGCTGAACCAAATCCTGCAATAAAACTATCACAAGCTTCTAAATTAGTAATATTGCGATTATATGACTCTTCTCCAAGTTTTAATCTAATTAAATTATTACGTACATATTTATATGCTGTACCTAAATTTTTAAATCGATAAATTCTATTAGTCATATCAGGATCAGTACTACCTTGAAAACTGTAACATATTGAATGTCCTATTTCCTTGCCATCATCTTTAATATACTTGCAATTCCAAAACTTAACTTCATTTTCTTCATTTGCAATTACATGTCCTTGATGGCCATTTTCTAGAAAGTTAACATCTTCCCTTAATAACAAACGTAATTCATATAAACAATGTTGTTTTCTTTTAAACAACTGTAACTGTTCACGACTTGTAGTCTGTTCTTTAGTTAAAGTAAGTACATGAGTTGTATTCCGTCTATCCCATATTAATTTCAATTCAGTATTGAAATCTGGAGCACGACCAACCTTCAGTGTATCCTTTATAATTTGTAAATAGGTTTCTAATGTAGCTCTAATAATAACTTCATCATAACCTTCTGCGTAATAAACTTTTCCATTGTACTCATACCTATAAATCTTAGGTCTCATATTATAAATTTTTAGTTAAAAATCGGTGAATATCACCTTCTTCAATTTTAATTTAACTAACTTTATAATCTGCAATGAAATAAATATAATCATCTGCATCTGGTCTACGATGGCTTTTGCTTTTTTCACTTAATCTAAATGGAATTGTTAAACCTACAATGAGTTCATCATTACCAATTATTGTACGTTCTCGACAAACATCAACTTTAACATCAGTTAAGGAATTAACTAAATCAGCTACACTTTGATATCCAATACTCGAATTAATATTTTCTGCACTTTGTACAAGTTTAATAAATTGATTCTTAGATATTGTTTTCTTATTATAAATACCATCACTAAACATATTAGCACTATTTATTAGTACTATCTTTTTGTAAATCTTCATATATCTCCTCTAGTTCGTTATAAAAATTATTTGTATCCTCAACATGCTTCTCCTTCAATCCTTCGGCTATTTTAAGAGATAAATCAAGATAACTACTTTTAATCTTACGTAAATTATAAAATTCTATGTCAGATTGTTCATCTTGTTTAGCAAAAAAATAATCACCTGATTTGATTATAGGTAACCACATATTAATACGTTTTGATGGTACGTTTTCTCCCCAAAGCATGCATCGTGTACTTCCACCATCTCTAAATCTATATAACCAATGACTACCAAATAACTGATCTAACCGACTTCTTCTTTCTTTCTCTGTCATAATTCTTTTAATTTTTTAAGTACATCATCCATTACACATTCTAATTCCAAACCTCTAAACATTTGTCTACCCAATTCAGGATATGATTTTTTAATTTGCATTAAGTTATTAATTGCATCTGCAGTACATGTTTCTTTTGGTAATGCAAATATTCGATTATATTCAAATAAACTAATTAACGTACGTTGTGCTTTTTGAAAACTATAATGTCTATTATCATATATATGATAATACATTAATGGCTTCTTTACTCCATGATAACTAAAGAAGGTGTACTTATCCAGTACACCTTCTAATATTTCTAATTCATCCATTTAATTACATTCTATTTAAAAGTAATTTACCAATTTCTATATCAGCCATAATACCATGTAATTGAATTTTATCTGTTGCCATTATTTCTAGTCCCATATCTAAACGAAGATCATTAGGAATACCAGAAGTTTTCAAGAAAGCTTTCATGTTATTCATTTGTTTCTTAGACAATTTACCATTCAATTCATCTGTACAGTAATATAATAAACGAGTGGTAATAACATTTAAAATATCAACTCTAAGATTACTACCTGTTGCAAAAGGAGTTATCACTTTCCTTTTAATAAATGCAGGAAAATCTTCAGCATTCAATAACTCTTCTGGTGTTACTAATTTAACTAAGTCATTATTAATAAATGTGGCAAATTGAGTTGCTGTAATTTTATCCAACACTCCTTCACCCATAATATTAACCATACCTAAATTCTCTTTTAAATCAGAAAATATACGAATTGTATTTGCAAAATATTCAATTGATCTAGGAGTAGTAAGTTCGCCTGTTTTAATCGTCTCTGGGTTAGCTAATACAAAATTAACCACACGTTCATCGATATCATGATTTAATGCCCATTTAGCCCATAATTTAGCTTCAAACTCCATAGACATATGAAACATGCGAGTTAATTGTGCATCATCTAATTCAGTGATAGAATAATTTCCTCCACCAGGATTCGCTGTTAAAATAATACTCCATTTTGGTGGCAATGTCCATGAATCTAATCCACCATCTTGAAGTAATTGCATAATACCATTAATAATACGTTTACCCGCACGATTAAAATCATCAATTACAAAGAACCCTTCTTCGGGATCACCTAAATCTACATTAGGTACAAATTGTGGTGGAGATACAATCATTTGATTAGCTTTATGCATATCTCTTTCCCAACCATTATTGAGATAAGATCCTACAAGATCCTTATCAACTAACTTACTCTTGATAACTTCACCTGATTCATTCTTCAAATTAACCCAAGCACCTGTACCTGGCATTCCAAGTAAGTCACCCATTTCTTCAAATTGTGCTGGAGCAATTGACTTAAATCCAATTCCTTTTTCCTTTGCAATTTGTTCTGGGATACTTGTCTTACCAATACCGTGTTTTCCCCAAATACATATTGATACTTTCTTTCCACTCTTGGAAGTCTCTGTTACTAAATTAGAAGTATGAACATGCTCCATTACATCTTTAATCATATCTGCTGGTAACATCATACCATGATAATCATAATTAATCTGCTTTCCTTTTTTTGCTGTATCAGCCATTTTATTTATTTATTTATATTAATTCTTATAATAATTAAAAATCCATTTTAATTTTAATTCCTTGAAAATCTTCCATGTCCTCTGCAGAACGTCCTTGATTCTTACTAATTAACCACATAATTGGACAATTACATTTAGGTGGTTGAGGTGCTTCACCATCAGTAAAATATATTAAGCAATCAGGTTTATATATTTCATTAGCATAATTAATAGGTGGATCAAATGATGTTCCTCCTCTTCCTGTTACTTCTCCTGGAAACTTACCTTTATAATCCCATATTTTACCAACATCATAATCACATTCTATAATTTGCACCTCTGCTTCTGATTTATGTATCCAGTGGATCTCACTAAAGAATTCAGCTAATGATTCATTATCCACAGAACCTGATGTATCAATTGCAACTAGAACCTTACATTCTGTCTTAATCTTTGTACCAGGAAATGTACCGAATCGTTTACTTCTTCTCTTCAATGTAGTTTCAATAAATGATTTCTCACCATTGGCAGCAAACTGTCTCAATTGTCTTTTCCAATTAACACTTGGTCTTAAACTTGCAATTAAATCATCAAGATATTGTAATAATCCAGCAGGCATTTTACCTCTCCAGTTACTATTACTTTTAGTTTGTGATCGATCTAATTTCTTAACAACCTCACTAACAGTACTATCTACCCATGAATTAGCAAATTCCTTTTGACCTTTATTCAATTTAGAAATATCTCCCCATGTTGAATGCATTGTTCGATTATTTTCTTGAGACATAAACTTAGCTAAGTTCTTCTGTGAACTATTCAACTTACCCCAATTTGGATTATTTTCTAATCCATTTCCTTCATTGCCACCTTGTTGATTACCTTGCTGACCATCTTGTTGATCGCTTTGTTGATTACCTTGCTGATTTTGATTACCAGAACCACTTTTTGATTTATCACTTTTTCCACCTTTGGGATTAAGTGTTTGTCTAATCTTTTCTGATTCCTTAATCAATACTGAATAGTAATAATCAGTTGTTTGATGATTATCAGATCCTGTCCATTCAGGAGTAATGTTAGGAAAGAAATGTGGATAATTCTCTAATAAGGCTAATGTTGGGCGCATCTTCTCAGGTATCTTATTCAATAGAATACATTGATGTACAACAAAATCTACTGCTGCATTTGCAAGAGTTTTATTACCATATTTACCCCAATTAAAAATGTGCTTAAATAGAATATGTAATATCTCATGTTTTATTACCCAATATTTTGCATTTAAATAATCCTCTGATTTTAAACCTTTATCTCCTCTAATCGTTTCAGTCCAGAATTTATTATTTACTGCTAAACTCAGCAGATTAGTAGTTGGATTCATACAAATAGCTGCAGTTTGTACAGCATGTTCTCCATCAGTAACTTCTCTATTTAAATGATTAAAGAAATGCCCATAAAATGATTCTTTAATAATCAATTGTATAGCCGTCTTTTGAATATCCTCTAATACTTCATAATTTGTCATTTACTTCTTTTGTTTAATTAATTATATTAAAAAAGGTGTACCGCAATGGCACACCTTTAATTTATACATTTTTCAATTTTTCATGTCGGTAGAATCGATGTCTACGTTTTGTATAAAAATTACACATTGAATGACATCCTCTGTCAGGAGGGTTTTTAAATGATTCAAAATATAAAACATCATTAGGAAGTTTATATTTATCATCAATGTATCCTACATTACATGCATAGGCAATATCATATAGCTCTCGATCTTTTGGGTCATCCCAATTGAAATACTGCTTTAATTTGCCTGATTTTAATAATTTTATAGATCGTGAGTTATTAAGTGAAGGGGTGTTATAATACTTCCGCCAACTACACTTTTTATGTCTGAATCTATTGTACATTGTTTGAATTACAAAGTAAACATCCGCCTTAGAATTTTCACTTGTTAAAGTAGATGATTGTGTTTTAATATATTTTATAAAACTAATCATGTTCCTCATGTTACCTAATCCATAATCTAATGTAGGTATTTCGACACCTACTGCGATTGGTAACATTACTTCAATTGTTCCTATTAATTCACGCGTTATCGGTTCTGATGAAAGTGTTCCACCTTGAGGAAGCGATGTAAACGACATGACAAATAATAAAAAGAAGTTTCTCATTTTTGCTGTTTTCGTTAACAATATTATTTGGTTGAAACCATAAAGATCCAACTAAATATTTTATACGACGTATCTATGAAGGTAATTGTTCAACATAATATTTATCACCTTTATCCGCAACTCTAATATTGAGTATGTCTTCGAATGGTTGTAAATCAAGTTCTTGACCACTTTTTTTAATATTTTTAAATAAATACTCTACATTATCTCGTAAATGCCACGATCTACTATTGTATGCATCTCTTCTATCAATACAAGCTCTTAAATCTGGTTTGCGTACAAATATTTTATCATACATAGCTATTCTAGTCTCTGCAGCTATGGAAGTATCATAAAAACATGCTACTAATTTAGATAACATAGATTCTACATTACCTTTTTTAATCATCATAATTCCAAGATTCCAAGTAGTTTCTCCGCATAACAATCGATATAAATTATCCCAATCATATACAGCTAAATCATCACGTACATCTTCTTTAACTTCCCAATCATATACAACTTGTTGTAAATCAATTTCATTGATTAAGGTCATACTTCTATCCTTCAATGCATTTAATTCATTTTCTTCTATTTGAGAATGATTACATTTAACTTGATAATCAGCTTCCCAATGATTCGTTAGTCGTTTTTTTATTGCTTTTTCTTCATGCGACATCATATGATCATACTCATCTCTAGCATAATATGTTTGAAACATAAATGATACCATCTGGGGATCACGATACATTTGATCTTGAACAAATGTATATGCAACTTCATTTTTTCGTTCACTAAAGTATTCTCCTGCAGGTACCGTCCACCATTTAATTATTTCAAATGGACTACGTGCATTATCATAACGATTTGTAGTTATTCCTTGTTTAATTATTAAACAATTAGCTTCTTCTGCTTTAAATACTTGTGTTGCTCCTACATCTTTAATCCATTTTCTTAATGGAAGTTTCTTAATTCTACAATTTGGAAATACATAAATTTTACTACTAGCATTTATATTAGAAATATCTACAATAGATTTACCTTTATGTTTTGGGTTCTTATCTTGTAGTCTATCACTATAAATACCAAGTAAATATGTAACATCCGTTTCTTCTATTTTTATCATCTTATAATTTTAAATCCTAATTTCAACAATCCTCGAGTTAAATCTTCATCATTTTCAGTCTTCATTAATTCAGAAAACAACAATTCTGGTTTTTTTAATTTAATTGCCTGACATTCAACAACATCATAATAAATATTATTATAGTTAGGCATATGAATAGCATCTTCAAAACCCGCTTCATACATATTAACTTGTGCTACTTTATGATGTTGTGTATCATCTGACAATAACCTACTTAAAAATAAATTATATATTGCATCATAGTTTACATATTCAGGTATTAATTTTGCAATATTATCCATTAATGGCATAGCATCTGAATTAAACACTTTAGATATAAACTTATGTTGTAGGAATTTATCTTTCAATCCTTCCCATGTATTCAACATCAATACATTTCCATCCCTGGTTTGAGTATCATTTAATATCAAAAAGTCACGAAAGTAATGTGTAGTTCTACCATTTGGCTCAATGCATGTAATATTATCTAATGTATACGAACTATCTTCTTCCTGTTTTAACTTTTGATATCTATTATAACTCATTGCATATGGATTACGTTTAATTGTATTAAATCCAAATAATTTTACAATACTTTCAGTCAATGTAATAAAGAATTCTTCACGTACTTCATCCATGATTGTTTGATCTTCCCATATTTCTAAGTTCAATAAAGAAGCTAAACATTGTGTATATGCTATTTTCTCTAGAAATCTTGTTGTTGGAATACTTAAATAGTGTTCTTTAAACATTATAAACTTAAGATTCTCAGCTTCTAAATCAAACAATTCATGAAATGGGATACTTAAATCTATTTCAATATCATTATGAAGTGGTATCCCATCATTTAAATCCACTTCGCTTATTTTAATCTTCTTCATTTTCTATAATTTTATAAGGTATTCCTTTAGGTATTTCTATATGACAACCAATCATTTCAACATAGTCAATATCATCAAGCAATATCATAGTATTTTTAAAATAATAAATGAGTAGTACTCTATTTTTAATTTCGAAGAAAACATCGTATTTATTACATTTAATAAAATGATCAGTTACTTGATTATCAGCACTGTTAGTTGCTAATATCTTTACTACAAGATCTGCAGAATTATTTTCAACAATTTCCAAATCATCGACTGTAACATCAATTTCAATGGAATCAAAATACTCTTTATTTAATGTCTTTATTGTCTCTATCATTCATCTTATTCTAATTCTTCATCGTTAATTAAATATACATTTGCTGTGTCACCTACGCGCCCAGCTAAGTATTGATATTCGTGTTCTCCTCCTTCAAAGGAAATAATTTCAATTCTATCACCTTCATTAAAAGGATGACTTACACCAAGATCCCAACCACCTACAGTAACTATATTTCCTAATTCATATCTCCAACATTGTCCTGGTATATCATCAGAATGTAATTGATGTGAATCTTTACTATCATAAGTAGCTAGATAAATTTCTTCATCAGTTTTGTGATCTGGTACCATAGCTAATTCAACTAATTTATTATGAGTAGTTAAAGCAAATGCTGGATCTACACTTAGAGTATCAAAGAATCTTAAGAAGTTATTCTCATACTCTTCTTTGAGATCAATTAACTGTTCAATTCTTTCATTGACTAACTGACCATTAGAAGCCATTTTCATAATCTTTTCAATTTCTTCCTCAATATTTAAATAAGTTTGAAAGTCTAATAATTCAAATTTAATCTGCATGTGTAATTTTTCTTTTTTCGTTTTGAAAATATTTTATCTTCTTATTGCATTCACTTAGGAAATGCACAATACATTCTACTTCTGTATCAAATACTTCTAGAGATTCCCATTGCCAACTATCATAAGGCCTCATAGAAATTCCTGTAGCATAAGGAGTACCATCCTTTTTTAATTTGTAAAATTGCTGGCTACTATATCTACCTTTAATCTTTTGAAATACACCTTCAGTAGGATACATTACTCGTTTATTCCAATCAGTACAACAAACCCAATACGTTTGTGTTTGATCATTTTCATTATAAAATTCTATTTTCATTTTGTCATTATTTTATTGTTTTAAAGGATCTTCTTTTCATAAGTGATACTTCCATTAGACCAATGTATTTTCATGCCTTGTGGCGTCATAGGACCAAGTTTAACTGCTGTTACTTTTTTAATTCTGTCTGTATTATATGCTGGAAGTCCTTTGAAGAGACTGATAACTTCTTGTTTGAATCCTTCTTTGGTTTGGATTTCTTCTTTTTCTTCGTCTTTCCAGATTTTCCAGAGTTTGTCGAATTGTTTATTCTTTCGCTTAAATCGTTTTCTTCCAGGATACATGGTTCAGTTTTTAATATGTTAAGTACACCATTAACATCACGAAGGTGTTTAATACACCATTGTTCTAATTGAGCCATGGATTTAGGCATACATTTAATTTCAGGAAGTACAATTTTAATATCATAAAATCTAGTTAAGAATGTAATTACCATATCTCTTGTTGGTGCTTTAAATTCACATTTCAAGTCAACTCTACCTGCACGAATAAGTGCTGGATCTAAGCTTTCTATGTGATTAGTAGTTAATATAATCATAACATCATTCTTAGCTAATACACCACTTAAGAAGTTAATAAATGCATCAAATTTAACACCTGACTTGTTAATTCTCTTACGTCCTTTAAATACCAAATCAATATCTTCAATTAATATCATTGAATTTGGTTCTACACAATCAAATGCATTCTTTAAATCATCAAGATCTGAAATATCACTTAAATCTAAATAATAAATATTCATTCCATATTTATACGCAATAGATGCTGATATTGATGATTTACCTGTACCTGGAAGACCATAATATAAATGAGTTAAACTTGTAGATATTTTCTTATCTTTTAATAACGCATTATCATCTTTCCAGGTATCAATTGAGTTTAAAATACTTTCTTTAATGTCTTTATTCAATACAATATCCTCAATATTTTTTGGATAATACTTTTTATGTTCTTTCCAATAATGAGTCCAAGTATGAATAATTAACTTATCTTCTTCGGACTTATCTGATACATATGATTCTCCTACAGTTCTAAGTAAATCATTAATAATAGTCTTATTAACTACTGTTTTTAATGTATAAGTACCTTGTTCTCTTGTGCTATAATTATCATCTGATGCTTCTACACTCTTACTTATATGTATTGGATGGCTTTCAAACCAAATAAAAAATGAATCATTTCGTGGTTCATATTTAGGTTCATCGTCATCATAATGTGCATACGATACTCCTACATTTTGAAACTTATCATGATGATTATTAAGCAACCATTCATTAAATTGATTATAAATTAATTTATTATCTTTCAATGTAACTTCATAAATTGCTTTATTCTTTGAAGCATTAAACAAAGCTTTGCCAGCCCATAATGTTAATACAGGTGCTTGAGCTTTCAACTGCTTCCCAATAAATTCTAGTATTTTACTCATTGTATATTTTTAAATATTAATAATTAGTTTTAAAGATCAATAAACCTAGGAATGAATCCACCTTGAATACATCCTACGATAGGTACCATTTGATCTCCTGCTTGATCTGCACCAAGACTCATTAAAGATTGATACCATGTTTTACGATTATTAGCTAAACTAGGTTCAACCATCACATGATATCCACCTCTAGTTTCAATTACTGTTAATGCCTCCTTCCCGACAACATCTACACATTGTCCAATAAGTTCATCATTCTTGAAATCAAAATCAAAATCTACATAAACTGTACGACTTTTACTCCTTTGAATACAAGATAATACTTCTGCATGTGGATTGAATCCTTTATTATTCGTTTTCAACATGTGTGCTAACTTTCCAATACTATCAAATGTAGCTGAACGTATATCACGTGGATTAGGATTAATATATGTAACTAAAGCTTGCTGAGGAACTTGTTGTCTTCCTTTGAGGAAGTAATTTCCTTCTTTAACTTCTAATGCATATAACTTCTGTAACAATCTCTCTTTATTACTAGTAAACCGTTTTAATTGTGTTTTATCATTACTTTTTACAAGTTCCGGACAATATTTCTTCCTGGCGAACAAGGAGCAATAAAACTTTTCATTATCTTCTAATTCAGGTAACCATTCAATGAATCTCTCTAATTGAGGTCCATCGGCTACAATTGTATATGTGCTCATTTTTCATTCTTTATTATTTGTTTTTGAATATGTTCCATCCATTGTTCTTTAGATTCCCATTTATTCTCACACCATTCACTTAGTATCTCATTCAATATTTCAGTATCTGTAAATACTCTTGGTTTAGGATCCATCTTCTCTGACTCTTCATAAGTAACTGATTCAATACTTTCTACCCAATATAATCGATCTCCACGATCTTGCTTAGAACTATCTATTTCAGCATTTATAGTAACATCATAATATTTATTACCAATCTTCACATAAACACTAGCTTCTTCCTGGGCAAATCCTTGACCGCATTCAAAGTAATCATAACCAACATCTTTAAAGTATTCTTCAATTTGTTCTGGATGTTTTAACATGTCTTCATCTTCAAATAAATCCCAATCATCAAATAAATATTGCTCAGTAGGAGTATCTACATAATTATCTTTAATTTCTTGCGCTATACGTTGTTCGCGATCGTATTCAATCTTCAACTTATCATGAATTATTTGCACTTCTTCTAATGTTTTATTACCTAAAGATCTAGTATCCATATAACTATAGCTACCAGATGGTTTCTTATCTGAATATCTATCATCATATTTGATAATATTAACTAATAATTCACTTCTTGAATCTTTTCTATCTTTATGAATAGCTCCAATATCTGTTGCTCCTTTATCAATAAAATATTGGCCACATGATTGACACAAATGTGCATTTACTTGACCTTCTATTGATGCAAATGCAATATCTGTATCATTAGTATCTTCATATTTAATTTTACAGTTTTTACATTTTGTATCTTTTACTTTAGAACCTCGTATTCTTAACCACGCTTCTTTTGTTGTAAAGTTTAATTTAACTGTCTTTACATTATATTTATCTAATTTATTCATTCTTTATACATTTGTATAACATCTATATTTGTTGCCTTGTTCATCATAATATATTAAATCAACACCTGCCAGTGTACATTTAAATTGGAAATCACATTGTGGATCTTGAGGAGCATTTTCATACCATGATAATAAATAATGATCTTCTCCATACTCTTCTAATATTTTATCATAAATATTATCCTCATCAAAATCTCTTTCCAACCAAGGAGCTAGTTTTCTATACTTATCTAATTCTGCTTTAATTATATCCCAATTATCCATATAATTATATGCATTTACTCCAGGTATAGATTCTCTTTCAAAGTGTTGTGTATCAGCATCTCCACCCATATATTCAACATCTAAAAAGAATTTACCTGAGTTAGATTCTTCTACTTTTTCAAATTTCTTATTCATTAATAATCTATATCGATTAATACTTCTTCATTTTCTTCTGCTCCTAATTCAAATAATCTTACAGCAATTTCATCAATATCGTATTTTGAATTATCAAAATATTCTTTTGAGTTTGCTTCCCATGGTATATAACAACCACATCCTACTTCTCGAGTAATCTCTTTATATAATTCTTCATTAAAATCACTACATGCTGAAAATACTTTTCTTGTAATTATCCTCACTTTATTTTTATTTTCTGTGCCTTAACAGCTTGCATTTCCTTTTTAATAGATTTACATCTATCTTCAAAACCTTTTACTAAGTCTGTCATTGGTGTTGGTTCGTTTTCTTCTCTGTTAGCATCTGCATCAAATACAAAATCAGAACCAAAAGTTATAAATCCACGTCCTTGGATTGGTGTACTTTCAGTTCTGATTTCATTAAACAGATTGTATTCTTCTTCAGTGATAGGGCATACTATCTTACCACCGTAGTAGAACTTATCTTTTACTCTTGTAATAATTATCATCGTTTCCTTTTGCGAATATTAATTCTAATACGTGTTTCTTTGGTATATAACATAATGATTTATGTTTCCTTGAACTAGAATGCGTACCACAATAACCTTCCTCAGATATGTATTTATTTAAATGTGAAAGATTTTTTGATTTTAACATGCCTTCAAGATCATTAAATGCCTTCCCTCCGTCATCTGTATAAAATGCAATTTCATACATCTCATCATCTTCACTAGCATGGAGCTTTGAATTATGACCTTCATAAAACATAGTACAGTTGATAGTATTAAATACACCATTTATTTTCATACCATGTGAAAAGTATCTTGCATGACCATCAGCACCAGGATTTTGATCATGTCTTAAATCATCTAAATCTAAATCTAATACTTTAATACCTTGACCTTCCATTAACTTAAAACATAAGTCTTGTTGATCATTAAGATATAACATTTCTAAATTTTCTTTCATCATATTTCAATTACGTGTTTACCTAATCCATCATAATAATTTAATGTCTTAGATTCTAAATATTTATCAAGTACGCCATCAATATGAGTATGACCCACATGTTGTGTATAACCTTCAATTTGATACTTATCAAGTTGACTAGGCCTTACCCAGAATATACCTGAATAAGGATCGTGTCCACCGTTAATCTTACCAATGTAATATAACTCATCCATTTGAGTACCATTGAGCAATTCACTCAATTCCATATTACCATCAAGTACATCTTGATATGCATCAGGATACCTCTCATTTAAAGCATCTGTAATAAATGTAGTTACACCAGCATGGGTAAATAAATGCACCTCATTGGTATCAGGATTTGTATATTGCCATGCATTTACATACATATCTTTGTGATGTTTCATCATTACATTAATACGTACAAAATATTCACTACTGAATCCACTACATTTTAATTTACTAACCCAATCGTTATAAAGATATTGCACATCATGATTTCCAAGTATTAATTCAATCTTATCACCATATTTCTCTTTAATCTTAATGATCTTTTGAAATATACGAATTTGTGTTGATGGATGAATTGTGAATGAATCCCAATAATCGCCCCCAAACACAACTTTATCGACTGCTTCTATTTCTTCATCCGTTGGAATGTAATTTGATTGCCCATGAGGGTCGAATATTGTTAGTATTTTCATTGTTCTATTTTAAATTATACCATTTAATAAATTCAACTACACAGTAATAAACTGCTTCAAGTTTACTATTCATCTGTTTTGTGTATGTTTTTGTTGCCTCTGGACGATGCGGAAGATTCATAGATTCAGTGACTGTTTTACAACTTTCAATTAAATGTCGATCTCCAGAAGCATTTTGAACATTAATACCAGCGTATGTTTTCATCATTGAAAAAAAATGAACACATTCCATTGATTCAATTTTTTCAACTACTGGCATTATCCAATTCCATGAATTATGAAAGAATGTTTCTTCCAAATTTAATAACTCCGCTTCAACTTCCATTAAATCAGAATAATGAGTCTTCCAAACGTATTGTAAGTCTCCCATAAACTTAGCAATAAGTAAATTACTATCTTTTATTTCATCTTTCATTACTCTTCTATTTTTAAAATTTCTTCAATTTGTTCTTGAGATAACTCACCATCACCAAAATCTTCACAAGGTATAGCTGATGTACATGTTAATTTACCATCAACCAACTCAATAATTATTCGTGTTGGATCTTGCCAATCTCCTCCTGCATCAAATTCAATTAGATCATCAGTTAGTCGAATGAATTCAACATTTTCCAAATCTACATCTTCTAAATTACCACCATGTTCTACTTCAGGCCAATTGTCCATACCATTAGTATTTTCTTCTAACCAGTCACATAATAATTGACTTGGCGTATCTTCTTCAGGATCATACGGATACCAACCCCAAGTACGCTCATTGATTTCTTTATCATTATTCATCCTTACAAGAATATAACTCTTAATTAATTCTATCATAATATTTATTTATGTTGCTAATATTGCAAATCGTCCATGTTTTTTAATCTCTTCACCATAAGTCTCAACTAACCATTTATTGGTTTTTGTCCATGATTCATCGCCATATTCAATCCATGCTATGGAATGACTATAATGAGTAGTTACATCATGTTCTTGCATTTCTTGTTCTACATCTTCATTCCAATCACATGCATCAAGAAGTACTATAAATTCTATTTCTTGTTTTTTACCTTTACTCATCTTATTCACTTTTACCAACCCAATCAGGTGGACATATAACTTCTAATTGTTCTATTTTACCTTGTATAATATCATCAATACGATCTTGCATTTCTCTATACTTATTATACTCGTCCCACATAGGATCATTTGGTTGTGCTGCTTCCATATTCATGTTAGCTCTCATAAACCCTAAAGCTTTTGATGTAGTGAATAACTCCTGTAATGGAGTGTTTTCATTAATTGTCATTTGTATTCTTTACTTACTTTTGCTAAAATTTGTTTTATTCCAAGTAACTTAAATGCAGTTACTCTATGTCTTCCATCTTTAATCATATAAACTCCATTCTCATTCAACTTAACTCGAATTGGAGGTAATCCTTCAATTCCATGTTCTCTAATAAAATCAATTAAAGATAATGTAGATGGATTCAATGGATATCTATCCACTTTAATATTACCAATATTAATTAACTTTTCAATCGTTTTCATCAATTAAATGATCTGATAATTTCTTCTTTTTATTTCTTCTCTTGTCATTCTTTATCTCCAACATTTCCCAAAAAACAGTAAATCCTACAGCTATATTACTATATCCTATATGTATCCATTTTTCTAAGATCATCAGAATATGATGATTCACCACATCATAGTACATGCAAATATCCATTGCACATACTACTATTACCATAAAGAATAACATGAAAATTATCAAAGAGAAAAGGTTTAAAAAAATTAAGTTAGGTAAATCAATACTCAACTATCATCTTATCGCAATAGTCATTACACCATGCAATAAATTGTTTACGAGGATAACTATCCTCATTTCCTTCTGTAAAAGGAATAAGTGTTATATTATAAGATGGATTCTTTTGTGCACGATGTGTGCTAATTCCACGACCTTTCTTCTTTCTAAATTGGTCTGCTAGACTACACGCTGCAATACCAATATGGACTACATTATTCTCATGTAGTATTCCTGTAATTGATACTCTACGTTGTTCTTCATTCCCTTTATGGTTTACAAAAGTCTTGTGTCCATAAAAATGAAATTTTTCATCATTGTTTGACATGATTTTATATTTAATGTTTAAAAAATAAAAGAGCGATAGAATTAACTATCACTCTTATTGTATTGTCGCAGGAGAGAGACTCGAACTCTCGATTTTCGGCTTATGAAACCGGCGATTTAACCACTAATCTATCCTGCAAGATCCGTAAATAAGGAGAGTTTTAATAGAAACAACTATGGTGTGTTCCGCACTGTGCTCACCTTCTCAGGGTAATACTTATTTACTAGCTTAATTTATACCTCTAAGCGGACTATTGTACTTATTACTTAGACTTTTAGTTTAAACAAATCTCCTTTGATAAATTAAACTTTGTCGTAAAGGTTGGACTCAAACCAACAATCTCATCCATTATGTTGAGGATGTGCCTTTTCCAGCAGACTACTTTACAATTTCAGGGTGCTCATTGAGAATTGAACTCAAATTTCATGAACCACAATCATGTGTCCTAGCCATTTGGACGATGAGTACCATTTAAACTTTTGTATTATATTATAATTTAGAATTTAATCCTAAAGTTTTTATCCATTTTCTAATTGCATTGTCAGAAACATTATATAGTTTACCAGTTTTAACATAACCAAGTGCTTTAATTTGATTAATTAATGTTATTGGATCAGGCAAGCTTTTAATGTACTCTTGTCTTTTAAACGTCACACTACAGGGTTTGCATCTTCTTGATGATCTATAAATTTCTATATTGCAATCTATACATCCCCTAGTGATCTTTTTAATCTTCTTTTTGATTTTTGTATTCTTATGATTTTTACCACAGTAACTATCAGTTTGAGCATGACAATTAGCGCAAAGTATTTGAAGATTCTCTATTCGATTATCATTATTAACTCCATTAATATGATGTAATTCTAAAGGAGCTGGTTTTCCAAACCACTCACTTAAATTACAGTTTTCGCATTGTTTTTGTTTGAAATCTTCTTTAAACAATCTCCTTTTTAAATTTGTTCTAGAACAAGTACTATTTTTAACAAGATATACTTCTATTGGCTTCTTAATAGAGTTAGTGTTCGTGCCTCCCTTATTCCAACTTTGACCTTTAAAATGAGAAGTATTTAAACTATGTTCTTTAATTTTGTTATGAATTAGCTCATAACTACTTCCACTGAGTGTCATTCCTAATATCCTACACACTTGAGCAAGTGATATACTATTACTAATTGCGTTTTCAATTTCTTTTTTTGTAAATTTATATTTCATAATTACAAATATAATGAATATAAATTAAAAAGGTAGAGTAATGAATACAAACTTGCAATCAACTCTACCTTTTGTATCTCTAGTAAGATTCGAACTTACACTGAATATGGTCTAAACATATTGCCTCTACCAATTGGGCTATAGAGATATTCCTACCATTATAAGATTACTTATCTTCTATGTCAAGTGAATAAATACCACTTAATTTATTTGGATCTAATGTCCAATTAGTACTAACTGATGTACTATTCATTATAGCTTTGCCATCTGTAATGTCATGAGAAACAAGATTATCGCTACTATTAATAATATGAGTAGCTGGACTTCCAAAATTAAAATCACTATAATCATTACCATAATTAGTATAACCTGGAGAACCATACCACCATCTATCCCAATTATGTGGAACATAAAATGGTCGTGTCCAATTAACTTTTTTAATCTTTGTATTAGGTAATAATTCCCAATCTTTCCAATCTGGTAGAATGCGTTTTATAGTTTTAATAAACATTGCTAAATTGCAAGCTTCGGGTAATAAGATTGTATTATTATCATAATCTAATTGTATTTTCATTTGTTAGTTGTTAGGTATTAAAATGATTGTAGACCGGTGACACTTGGTTAAAACTTTAGTAAGTCTGTGGGCGGTATTATTCCCATCTTATAACAATCATTGTATTTTAATTATATTAGAGCCTCCGGAGGAATTTGAATCCACAACTTTTACCTTACAAGGGTAACGCTCTACCAGTTGAGCTACGGAGGCTTTTATTATTAAGTTTAAAAAAGGGATAAACTCCCCACAACTCTTTTTTATATGTCTTGTTGTAAACAAGTGCAGACATCTCATACTTCGTGCAAAACGCTTCGCTTTAAAGATAAGACATAAAATTAAGTAACATGTAACAAAAACTTTATTAGTCTTTATTACATGTTTGTATATTATAGTAATGAATTAATGATCTCTGATCTAGAAAATATAGGAGTTTCCACAACTTCCCACTTACTTCTAATTTTTACTACATCCTTAAAGTACACAGTTGTAGGATTAACTTGCCAATCTCCATTCTCTAATTGAAAAGCTTCATTATTCACCTTATCATCCACATATTGATTCTTTACAATCAAACTACCTCTCTTCTTAGAAAAATGCAAGTCATTCCAATTATGTCCTTTCTGAAAACACATTTCTTGCATATCAGAACCATTCTTTAAATGTAATTCTTTATGTGAATATAATGATTGTGCTAACATAGCAATACTGTTCTTCTCTGCATCACGTTGACGTGCTACAAAATAGTTATTTATATCACTTTGTGGTATTGAAAATGCACGTGAATCGAAGTTCGCTAATTTTGGTAAATATGTTTGTTGAACTAATGAAGTTTGAAGTTCAATGATTTCTGGTTCTTCAGCAAAGCATTTTAAAAACCTCAACTGATTAAATATACCAGTAGCTAAACTAGCACTTACACTAGTCATCTTCTGAACATTATAATTAAACCATGCTTCAGTAGTTAACTTATCATAATCAGTAATTAAAATACTAATTTCATCTGATTGTGTATAAGCAGCTTTAGCTCCTTGAATGTTTTCACATAAATAAATAGCGGTTTTCTGCATATCTTCAATTAAACCCTCATCAAAAGGTTTATTTAATCCTTTAGTATAAGAACTAAATTTTTTTCCATCAATACGACAGATAACTGGAACATGTCTAGATAAATAATAACGATTTCTATTTTCGTAATATTCTTTCATTCTAGTCATTATAGGGCATTTTCTACTCATAATAATTATTTTTTAAATTTCCAAATAAAATTTTTATATTTCTTTCTTTCTCCTCTACAACATTTTGATATTGCAGATGCATTAAAATTTAACTGTTTCTTAATTTCTTGTCCACTGTTCCATGTTTTTATTAAATTATTATTAAGATCGTACTGACATATTACTTTCTTCATATCCTTCGGAATGTATAAATTTGATTTCCTTAGATGATTCTTAATAGAATTTATAGCAACATTATATTTTTTAAATAATGCATATGCAGATTCCCCATTAACATAGTCTTGTTGTATTATTGTAAATAATTTTTCAGATGTAAATACAGGTTGCTTATTTATATAAGGTGAATAATCCCATTTATACGCATAACAACTTGGATAATTATTTCCAATATATTCTAAAAATGTTTTAGATTCTCTTTTACGTATTCTAATATAAGGTAGATTATTCTCATTATAATTAATTCTAGCTTTGAATTGAATAAGTTGATTACATAAAAATTGATTATCATTTACAGTAAAGCAATAAGTTGCTAATTTTATATCTTCACTTCTTTTATTTCTAGAATTTCTTAGTAAACAACCATCCCCAATATACCAATATAAGCAATGTATTTTATTTAATACTAGACATAATGGTATTATTTTTATTCTATTAATATACCACAAGTGGTATATTTTTGTAAATTCAGGAAGAGATCTTGTTCGGAATACATAACTAGTGTAAGTTTTATTAGTTCTTTTATCGTACACTTTTCTTTTTAAAGGTCCAAGTTCATATACTGTTCCTTTTGCAAATTCTAAAAAATTAGAACTAACAAATTCACAATGTTCTTTTTGAGATGAAGTGTAAGAAAAGTATGCATTTTTAGCTTTCTTAGCTTTGATAATACAACCATCTCCCAATAAACATCCTTCTAGTATCTCTTTTTGTTTTTGATTCATTTTAATATGTATAATTAGTATAGTATGAATGACTTTCCATAAATATACACATTATATATTAATTATACGAATCAAACAATATTAATCATAGTTCTCTTTCATGCGTTGCATGATTGGACAATTCTTACTCATGATTTATTGATTTAAAATATTCACTAATCGTATAATCATTCCAGTTATACTTTTCTTTACTTCTACTTGATCTACTAAATGTTTGTTCTACAGCATTAATATAAAATGAATGTTCTCCTTGATAGAATTTATTCCAATTATCATCAGAAAATAATCTACGTAGCTTTAGTTGTTCTAATGCTAAGTTATCAAAACTAGTAATATCAAATGTTTTAATGCAGTGATTTATCCACCACTTCCATTGTTGATGATTTAAACTATCAATGTCTACTTGTCCGGTATTGGCGCCGAAGTCTTTTTCTCCGAGTATGAGTAACTTTTTTACTCCTTTGTTGTGTAATTCAATTACATCATTGATAGTATCAATGCCCATAATTACATGAAATACAGTGTTCTCATAGTTAAGTATTTCATTAGGTACATTCCAAGTTAAACTACTACGATATGATATACCTAATCCTTTGATTAAATCCATATCGATACATTTTAATATGTCAAATATATCACGTTTAATATGACCTTGATTAACTGTAAGATTGCATATGAAACCTTTAATTTTACACCAAAATAAAAAGAACATTAAATTATGAGTTAATTTATTACATCCAATAGCTAATTCAATACCTGGTGGAATACCCTTTAATTTAGCTTTCAACGCAGTGTAATCACATTCTAATCCATTCACCTTAGCCGACTCATGACAGAAGCTACATAGCACATAGGAACCGTTATCTCGTTGCCCAAATGAACATTGATTAGATACTCGTATGTCGATATTTAAAGGATGATCTAATTTCATAGAACCTTCAAATTCTATAATTCGTGTACCAACATTATCAATTGTAATAGAACAATTTCCATTATTATATTTAACTAATTGCATAGTTTAAAGTTTAATGATTATCATTATCTGTTTCTAATACTGAATTACTTGAGAATAAGAATGCTTTTACTAACTCTTTATCTTCAAATATATGATGAAGTTCTTCTCCGTCAACTGAACCATGATCTATTCCACCAGATTCCCATCCATAACTTTTATAAGTAACTGTCTTACCATTGTGTTCATATGATTTCATTTCATAGTTCATCATATCTTCTATATAAACAACAGATTTACATTGAGTAACTTCTTTGATACATTCTTCTAATGTACGAAAATGATCTTCTTCTTTATCATTAGACCAATCACGACAATAGATAGCTAAGTATGATGCTTTAGTGTCAAAATCATAATGATGATCTTGTTCCCACCCAAAATCTTGTGGATAAATGTTAATATCACCATTCTCATCAGGAGTTGGTATATTATTTAATGTATCATTTTCACTGATACTTATACTATGACAACTACTCGAGTTTGTCTCAAATACTCTTTTTCTTACTACTTTCATTAGTTAGTTTTATTTATTTTAGTTAGTTAATTTAAACATAAATCAAGTATAAACCTTCTTTTTCGCTTATTCATATCAGTATTCGTTAATTGATAACTCAACGATCCAACTAAATGGGCATTTCTAATAGTAATTATACAACTATCTATTCCATAAACAACTATAAATAAACCATTTCTAGATAGTGATTCTACGCGATCTACTTTACGTTTTCCTAATTGTACATCACTATCTGAAAGAATCATTAAAAACTGTTCATTCGATAAACAAGCATATAATGGATCATTAAAAATACCATAATTATTCTGCATTAGAGTAGTTACATTTAACAATTCACGTGCTAGTTTTAAATGACCAGCATTTAAGAATTGTAATACTTTTTCATAGTAATTATCTACTTTTGCTTGATCTATATTCATATTGTTTTAGTTTAATTAGTTATATATAACTTGTTGATAATCAAGTACATCTGGAGGGACTCGAACCCTCACGGCCATTACGGCCAATGGATTTTCATACCACTATAGCTTTCACTACCAATTTAATGTTTTGTGGTCTGGACTATACCTCAATCTTATTAATGATTAATCATTAACTTAGACTACTCCCGTCTAGTCTCTACACCTTCAATATCTAATGATAAAGCTTGGCTCGGTATTGCCATTTAACAGGTTTCACCGAATTTGAGAGTATGCGCAATATTAAATTTCTTTAATAAGGCTCAAATTATCCATAAGTCCATCGCGTCTACCAGTTCCGCCACAGATGCATATTATTTATCTCCAAAAAGTCGACCAAGTCTATTATATTCCACTCTTAATTGATTTAACTTTATAGCTTCTTGTTCTTCTTTCCATTCTTTTTGTTGAATCTTGCGTTTTTCAAACTCTTCATCAGTTTCTTCTTGATTATAGTATGCTATCATTTCAAGATCTTCAAGTCCATCAATATCCCATGCATAAAATCGTATGTTAGTGCAACCTTTTTCTCTTGCTAATTTCAAGTAATCTAATAACATAGTGATATCAATTTCATCTTCGCAATCAATATCTAAACATCCTAATGGATTCTTTTCAAATGTTTTCTTTATCATAATATTTAATTTATTAAAAATGATATAATCGTTTTGTAAATTGTTGTATTTTGAACACATGTCATCTCAACAACTCGGTTCCCGTGGCGGGATAACAACTTCACAAACTTCTGTCTGTGGTAATAAATTATATCTAAGCATGCTTGTATTCCTGGTAAGATTCGAACTTACGACCTTCTCATCCGTAATGAGATGCTCTATCCAGCTGAGCTACAGAAATATCCTTTAAATAAGAAAGTTCTTCTTTCTATTCTTTTTCTTTCTTGCTACATTATCTTTTATAATCATTTCACCATAATCTTCTGTTTTACAGACAACTTCATGAGGATATATTCTACCTCTTGTCCATAAACTTATATAAGGGTTCATTCTTGGAAAGTAATTTTTCCATACTCCACCTTTCATTCTTCTATACCATACGAACTTTTCAAACATAAGGAAGAAGAATATCCATTTAAGTGGTACAATAATAAAATAATATAATAATTTAATTTTTATGTTCTTCATTTTAATTTTTAACTTATTAGTGTTAGATTATCATAATTAATTGATAATCAGTATGTTACTGCACGCAATGAAAGACTCGAACTTCCAACCTGCAGTTTTGGAGACTGCTGCTCTACCAATTGAGCTAATCACGTATAAATAGGTAGAGAGTCATTAAGACCCTCTTTCAGTTGCCGAAGCTTATACCTATTTGTAGCCCTACCTGGACTCGAACCAGGGACCTTTCGCGTATCAGGCGAACGCTCTAACCAACTGAGCTATAAGACTATCTATTAAAATTCTGTAAATTGACAATGACCGTAGTAACCAAATATTTTATTAATTACATCACATTCATTCTCATTAATTTCTGTAATCCTAATATCTCTTAGTAACTCTTTACCATTTTCATATTCTACTTCTTCATTAGTACCAACACTAAATTCAAATGATTCTTCATGTTTTTCTAATCTATTCTTATATTGAATCCAGTTCTCTTCATTCATTGTTGTAAAACCTATAAAATCTGCTTCATCTGCCCAATTACCTTCCCATTTAACTAGGAAGTATTTCTCTTCTTTACTCATTTCTTCTTTTTCTTTTTACCTATTATAATAGCAGTCCATGTGTTTCCACCTAATTTAGGAAATGATGTGAATTCTGCTTGCCAAGTTAAATCTTGTTCATTAATACTATTAACAAATGATTTAATAATACCTGCTCCAGTTTCTTTACCTCTAGCCATATTACGTCCACCTTTGATTAATAAACTAATCTTTACTTGATTCTTCTTGTCAATAAACTTAGTTGCATTTTTAACTCGATAACTTATATCATTATCACTTATGTCTAAACCTAATTGAATTGTTTTCAATTTAGTTTTTGATTTAGGTTTGTTATCTTTCTGTCGCTTTTTAGCTTCAAACTTCTTCTTTTTGATGTCATAAATTTTGCAAATCGGCATATCTAGATCACCATTCATAAGAACTAAATCTAAATTTCTTTCTTTTGCATAATTCAACGCATATTGTGAACCACAAGGTTCAGTAAAATCAAGTGTATCCACAATTAGGACCATATGATATAATTGTACTACTTCTTCGTTAATCTTCAATCTTTTAATTCTTTTAAGTATTTATCTAAATGTGTATAATATAATTCTAATGCTTTTTCTCTATTCTTAAATCCTGATCTTTCACTATTTACTTCAATAGTAAATCCTGTTTTCCAACATTGTAATTTAATACTGTTTGTTGGATCAGGTCTAAAGGAAGACCATTCTAATTCTTTTCTGTATTCTTCTTTTGTCATATTTCATATATTAACTCTTTATTATTCTCCCAAAAGTTACATTTTTTATCATTCAATATTCTTTCATAATGAGAACAATATTCAATGGTTTTTAACTTCTGTTCTTCTTCATCAAAAACTTCTTTAGTTTTATAAATAGATTTCATGCAGTATACATATTCTTCTGTTTTATCACACCATACTTGAGTATGAACTGTATCGATATGACTATGAAATGTGACAAATCCTTTGTTAGAGTTACTTTTAACTTTAAATTCTTTGGTTATTGTTGTCCATTCTTCTCCATTATGAAGAAAGAATGGAAACTTACCTTTGCTTGTTCTTTTCATAATTATTATTTCTGATGGCACATCTACCCACCTAACTTATACTGGTTAAGAAAAGTTATTGATGGGGTAGAACAGGTAAAGCCACTAACATTCACCCTGTGTTGTAGCATTACAGTAAGCCTAGCGGAACTTAACCATAGTTCATAATACTTATTCACATGCTCATAATTTAATAGTGGGACCGGTAGGATTCGAACCTACGTACTCCAAGAAGACTGGATTTACAGTCCAGCGCTTTTAACCACTCAGCCACGTTCCCAATTTGTTTATTTAATAGCGGAAGATGAGAGATTCGAACTCCCGGTGAGTTACCCCACGCTGGTTTTCAAGACCAGTGCATTAAACCACTCTGCCAATCTTCCTATTTAATAGCGGAAAGTAGTAGATTCGAACTACTGGTGCAATTACTCACACGCCGGTTTAGCAAACCGGTACCTTAAGCCACTCAGCCAACTTTCCTATTAAAGAGTACATAATCGGATTCGAACCGACGTGAGCTATTAACTAATGGTTTTGCAGACCATCCTATTCGGCCACTCTAGCATATGTACTATGTAAAAAATTTATCCATTTCCAAGTGGAATACTTAGTAGAGCATCGAACATCTCCACACCCTATTTAATACTAATTGATTGTCCGAGGTCGACTCTTCTTTATCAATTCTATATGTTTTAAGTATCTTACAATAAATATCATTCTCTTGGCAGAATTCTGAATCCCCTGCTTCCCTTTAACGTCTTCGGATGACATTGCTAGTTTGGTTCATTATTTATCTTCAGTAAATTTATATCTTAATAATTACTTATCTCTAAGTTCATATTCAAAATCATCTTTTGAAACTGTTTCGTTCCAATAATTAGATGTTCCATTACAGTGACCAATAGTAACTGTATTAGTAGTTTCTGCTTCAATTTGAACTGTACATTTATCAGTTCCTGGTTGACTACAGTCAGTGATTACATATTCACCAACATCATCTTTAATGTCTTTACTCATAATTCATATTTAATTTAGTTAATAAAAGAGCGGGCATTCGGCCTCGAACCGAAAACCTTTGACTTGGAAGGACAATGCTCTACCAATTGAGCTATACCCGCTTTAAAAAGCCGTCCATGAGAGACTCGAACTCTCGATCCCCGCCGTGACAGGGCGGTATCCACTCCATCTGGACCGATGGACGGTTTTATTTTGTTGTATGTAATTTATCCCATTCTAGTATCTTATCTAATAATTCATCATGTGTTATTGATGATTTCTTATTCTTACTAATGTTATCAGTATGAATCATTAATTTACAATTTGCTGGATGAGCTATATGTTTTGGATCAATCTTATTTTCAAATCCTTGTCTGACAGAGTACATATGATCTCTACTTACTCCTTTAAGATTTGGTTTTTTACTATTTGATGGACTATACCATCCATGTTCTTTAATTAATTCAAAATTAAAAGCATCTGGATAATCTTTAAGTCCGAATATAAACTTACAATCTGCTTTATATTGTAAATACTTATCTTTACCTTTTCTCCGATGTAATATTAAAAAAGATATTATTCAATTCCATACTCGTAATGCTTCTAGTGTAAGAAGAGTTGGAACATGTAAAGAGTGTTTACGAATAAAAAATCTTAAACGTCGTACAGATCTTAAAATAAAAGCAATTAATTATCTAGGTGGTCAATGTCAAGATTGTAATCTTAAATTAAAAGAAACTTATATTGAAGTATTTGACTTTCATCATCTTAATCCTAAAACTAAAAAATATGTTTGGGCTCAAATGAAAAAACAATCATGGTTAAATATAACTAAAGAACTCGATAAATGTGTTTGTTTATGTGCAAATTGTCATAGAATTAGACACGCTAAAGAACATAAATAATCGTAAGAACGACCTTTGCTCTTACGATTATATTTTTTCTTGTTCTTATGAACTTTTTTAACTGATTTGTACCCATGAGGATTGTCCTCAAGATACACCGTGCGATGAGCATTTCCCAATACTGCATCAATGTCAATGTTGGATTCAACAGTTATACTGTTTTCTTCCTTTAACTTTTTCTTAGTACTCTTTTTCATGATATTAAAATTAAGTTACCAATGAACTATAATTTCAACCACATCTTTGATTTCTTTAAATCCTTTGTACACACAAGATGTAGCAAAACATAATCCATCTTTAAAATATCGAGCTGTAATATAACAACGACCCATCTTTTTGGCTTCGTCTTTATAATGAGCTTCACTTTTTTCAGCTTTCTGAATATATCCTTCAGCTGTTCTTGCAGGAGTAACTAAACCCTCTGCTATTTCATTTAATCTGTCATTTAAGTCACACATATTGTAAATTAAGATTAATAAATTTAGTTAGTTTAACTTTGTTATGCTTGAATTAGATGAATTAAACATAAATATAAGATAAATATATAACATAGGCTTAATAAACGCTCTTTAGGTTAAACGTTGTTCGCCGCCGAACATTATTCAACCTATCTACAGCAATCTCTGTACGTCAGATACTTTTTGAATTGTTATACTACAAATTGTATGAATTCCATATTCTCCCGTTGGAGCAATGTCTTCACTAAACCAATCCATTAATTCTTCAGAAAGTTGTGGATACATGTTGCAAAGTTCTCCTTCACTGCCTTGTTCTCCATTTGGCCAATTATGATTATGCATTGAAGTTCCATCAGAAAATTGATATTTTGGAAATTCATCAATTGCATTTGCTACTTCTTTTAAATCTTCTAATCTACCTTCATTAATTGTACTTATACTTGTAACATAATCAGCATCATTTGTATCAGCTACAATTATTACTTGATATTCTTCCATCTTTCCTTGTTAAATCAAGAAATATTCATTTTATTTAGCACCATCTAATCACCCCAATCTCTACAAAGCTATTGCAAGCGATGCGAACTATCGGTTCTAGTTCATAAATGGTCACGATATAATAAATGCTTCCTTAAGACCTCAAGCCCTAAGCTGGAAATGTTCCACGTGCTTTTCCTTCTTTCTCACTTATTTACATCTTGCTGGTAACTCCTCAGTAGTAAACATATCTCTCTAATACCATATCAAGATTCTACTGGGTAATGTTATAAATAGTAGTTGAAGCGGTTGTCTTTACGATATCGACAATATATCAACATTCTTCTTTGGCCAAAGCCTTTGCTATTGTATCAGTTCACTGAATTACAATTACTATAATTTCCATTACCTTCTAATTAACCGTTGGAAAGGTTTCAACGCCCGTATTATTCTAAACCATTATCATTCACTTTATTCTTAGACTTATCAATTTCTATATTAACCTTAACAAGTTCATCAGTCATTCTAGTAATATCTGGATGTAAAGGATTACTATCTTCTAACCATTTCAATCCATTAATTAATTTACGTCTTTTAGTCCTAAGACCTATCATTCTTAATATTCCCATTTTGTTTATTTATTTTAGTTAGTGATTCAGGCAGGACTCGAACCTGCGAGGTCATGATTGACACTGGGGTAGAAACCCAGGACGCTATCCATCTACGTTCTACTGAACCATCTTATATTCATTGGAACTCACAATACAAATAAAAATATTATATTGTGGTATTCGAAAACATATAAAATATTAAAATGAATAATTGTAAAAAATTGTAGTAAAGAAACTAAAAATAAGAAATTTTGTTCTAGATCCTGTGCGGCAAGTTATAATAATAAAATATATATTAAACGTAAAATAACTAAAATTTGTACTGAATGTACAGATACTGTTAGAAACTATAGAAGTACTTTTTGTGAACTTCATTATCAAAAATCTTTAATTGATAAAAAAGAAGCATTGCTAAATAGAACGTTAGGTTATATCAGAAAAAAACGTAGTCATAATCATAGAGCTAGTTTACATGCTGATATTAGAGGTCATGCTAGAAGTTATTTTAAAGAATTAACTAAAGCTCCTTGTGCTAATTGTAATTATGATAAGCATGTACAATTATGTCATATAAAAGCAGTTAGTTCTTTTCCTGATTCTGCTTTAGTAAGAGAAGTTAATCACAAAGATAATATCATTCAATTATGTCCTAATTGCCATTGGGAGTTTGATAAAAGTGATTTGACAATAAAAGATATACTATCAAATCACTAATTTTTCAACGCTCTATCCTTTTGAGCTACGAAAGCATAATGAATCAATGAATAGATTCATTCCAATTATTTTTATTAGGTGTTTGTTCGTAAATTTGTATTTTAACATCTAAAGTTGTTCTAGCATCATCAATACAATCTATATACTCTTCTACAGTTTCACATTCTTTATGATCACTTAACACATTCAATAGTTCACATGCAGCATTATATAATTCTTCTGCTGCTTCGAGTTTTAAGTCTTTCATTATTTTATTATTCAATATCCTATAATACCATCTTCTTTTAATTTAATATACATTGCTTGACGTCTAATGCCATAGTTTCTTGTCAATCTATGTCTATTAACAATAGTAAAATTTTTACAATCTTCACTCATTTCAATAGCATTCATTTTAGAAGTACCTTGAATCATATTATCTTCATCTGATATATTTATAATTAATTCAGCTAATTCATTTAATGATTTAATATTATTGACATATTGCCACATATCTAATTCTTCTTCTGGATCTAATTCTTCTTCATATTCAGTATCTTCTGGATGATAATATTTTAAAGCATATCCATCTCGAACACCATTATAATATGAACTTCCAAATTCACATTCCCAGTAAGTATCATCTAACACACAATGTAGTTTAATTTGCCAATATGTTATTTGCTTACCCATATCAGTGTCTGTCTGCTTAAGACTTACTACATTCCATCCTTCTTTGCAAGCAACATATTCATCATACAGACAATATTCTGTCATAACGTCATTTAATTCTTTACTCATTATTTATCTAATCTAAACCCATAGGCGACAGGAAATCTTGGTATTCCATCAAGCGTCCATTCAAAAAACCTTAGCTCTACAGTCTCTCCTATATAATCTTCTTTATTTTTAAGATAGTCCGCACGTTCTTCATGACTTGCTTTAAAGGATGCAGTAAATTCAACTGTATTACCCTCATCATTAATCATATTACATAGTGCTTTACCCATTGTCGGACGACGTTCTTCTGGTATAATATCCAACAAAGTTGCAGTTCTATCAATAAAGTCTTTAAACTTCAATAAACTATCACTTTTACCGTTTAATTTATATGAAGAATCTCCATGACGTATCATTGTACCTTCATAACCTTGTTCTAGGAACTTAGCATGATATTTCAACACTTCATCAAATGTAGTAACTTTGTACGTTGGTACTAATTGTAGATTATGATCTTTATTTGTTTTATCTAAAGTAGAAACCAAATCCTGCAATATTTCATACCTTTTAATAAATGGATCGTCACTCACTAAATCATAAACATACCACTTAACATCCTCTGTCTCACCAGGTCTGTATTTCTTAATCAATTTCATATTATCCTGAAATGATTGACCAGCCGCATACAATTCGCCGTCGATTAAATAGGTCATATTACTAAGATCTTTTGTAATATGATCCATTGTATCGATTTCCTTATTGGTGCGACTAAATAGTCTATTAATTGGTAAATCTGACCTTAGAATCGCCCTCATCCCATCTAACTTTGGCTGAATGTGGCAATTAGTCCAATCTATTTTATCAGCATGATCTTTATAACTTTTTGCCAACATTGGTTTGGTTACTTGAACATTCATAGCTTCACTTAAAGTTAAAAAGTATCCTTCACGTAATTTCTTAGTGAATTTACTTTCCATTTCTTTAATAGCTTGTTCGGGTCCAGTAGTTGCATTCTTCTTACCTGTATTCTTTGGCTTACATAATGATTTGTTAGTAACTTTCTTACCATCAACTAATCCAGTTTCCTGTACTAATAAATCACCTTCAGTCCACATATTTAAGATACGAGGATTTCCCTTCGTATCTTTCTTGTATAATATTTTCACTTATTAATTCTTAAATTAATAATCTTAGTTAGTTTTACTTAGCCATGGAGTATTGTAGTAATCAGTCTGTTTTCTAGCTTTATATCCATACTTGACATCACCTGAATAAGGATGTTTGACTTCTCTCCACTTTTTGTTAGCCCATTCATTATTTTCAATGATTAAATCAGCTTTCTTATACTTAATTATAAACTTACTTTTATAATATCTATAATCATTAACAGCTACACAGAATAATACTGGATTCTTATTGAATAAATTAATTGAACATGCTGCTTTCTGTAGATACATTAAATGGTTTAAATCATTTTTCATTTTTAGATTCCATAATTTCATATAGAAAAATACTTATTTCATCAAATGAATTCCAAAGAAGTGCGGTTACTATTTCATCTTTATCAAATTTAATATTAGTACCTTCTATCATATTATCTTCATTACGAGCAGTTAATATTATATCACCTTTTTCAAGTGATGTCTTATCTTTAGTAAGTTGTTGTTTTACACCAAGATTTATTAATGCTGTTACTATGTTGTCATACTTTTCTTTCTTTTCAACCATTATCTTTATTTAATTTTTCCATTAATATACAACCAAATTCTTCATTTGTTTGTAATAAATATCTACTTGATGTTGTTCTCATTTCTTTAACAGATTCAAAATCATGAGATGGATTACCAGACACTTTAATTCTATCTTTTTGATTACCAATATCTACAACACCAATTAATCTACCATCAGTTGTATTAAAAGTATGAGCAGGATTTATACAAAATCCATTATCGTCACTATAATTTAATAGTCTCTGTTTATTCTTCCAATACTTACAACCTTTACATTTCATAATCATAATTTATTTAGTTTAGTTAATTAAAAAGAGTGTAGATTAATTTCTACACTCTCCGTACGATTATGTACTAATCGAGAATATTTTGCGCCCCAGGTAGGGTATGATCCTACATCCTTCAGCTTAACAGGCTGACGCTCAGCCAATTGAGCTACTGAGGCAACAAGTATGGACTCCAATCTAGGAATCCATAACTCTAATTTAAAATACGCTGTTTGGTCCTATCAGTGGACACTTACATGTGTTACTTCACAATCCAAACCTTGTGCCCTTATCTATCTAGGATTTTCCGCTACTTTAAATATCTTTAATGTGAGAGTACCAAGATTCGAACTTGGGACCTTCTATATGTAAAACAGATGCTCTAAACCGCTGAGCTATACTCCCTTAATATCATCTAAATGTTAATAATTCTAATTTTTCTAATGCTTCTTTTACTGTTATTTCAATAAATCCTGGAGTCATAATAGGACGTTTACCGTCTTCCATCATTGCATTTAATTCTTCAATCCATTTACCTTTAACAATAATCAAACCTTGTTCAATCAGGTAAGCTTCAAAACCTGTAAATTTTGTATCACTCATATTCTATTATTTAAAACTCGTTCTACCATTCCTTTAAACATTTCTTTTGCTACTAAATGAGTATTATCTGATATATATAAATCCCATATATTAGATGCTGCTTTAGACTCTTCTTCAATTGAATCATACTCATTAACACTCATCAATTTATAAATACTAATTGTAGGATTTATATTTAATTTAGCATTCATTTCACCTTTGATATATGATCGTGCTTCAAAATTTAATCCTGCAATATCTAAACGTAATTCACTCTCTTCTATATCCCATATAAGATGTTTAACCCAATTACGTGTTGGTTTAATGTTTGGTTCTCTCATTGTATGATTGTTTGTTTATAAATAGTGACTCGGGTAGGATTCGAACCTACGATCCTCTGATTAATCTTTGGTTAATCTTTTGACTAACCCTTGTGGAAATGACAGGTTTCGAACCTGCATCAATGGTATTTGATTCACAATAGTCAAATTCTTGCGAATATCAACTGTTCGGGTTTTATTATATTTCCCGAAGCGTCTTCCAATTCCGCCACATTTCCAAAGTCAGATGCTTTAGCCAACTAAGCTACCGAGTCATTAACTTACCCATGTACATTAGGTAAGTTACATATACATTATCTTTAAGAATAAGATAACTAGATTAATTTGAGGTTCCTTGGTTTGTTGAACCTTGCGTGCAATCTTACATCACATAAATACTAACGATTTCATCGTGTCGCCACCTCCTTGAATCTACCTCAAGGTTAGAACCAGTTCTTTGCTGGAATTTGTAACTTCTTTATATTTCTTTTTCAATTGTGACAAGATTAACTTCAATTATTTGAACATAATTATCTTCTTTTACTTCTTCTAAAGTCATATCAACTAAACTCCAATCTTCTTTCTCAATTGCTTTATTAGCTAATTCTTCAGTCATAAATAGATTATTTCTTTCAAATATCGGCATTTCCCATTCACACCACACTTTATATATTATCATATTATATTGTTTTAATTAGTGGTACTACAGGGATTCGAACCCCAGACTCTCTGATCTTCAATCAGAAGCTCTACCAGCTGAGCTATAGTACCAAAATGAATAAGTGTAATCCTGTTGTATTACTTGCTCTCCTTTAATATATCACTAATTCCAAATGTAAGAGACCTATTCATTATATTAATTTAGTTTCGGAAACCAGATTCGAACTGATACTTGTCTCATAAATAAACGACTAGTAAACGTTTATCAATTATGAGTGCCTCTCCATTGGGCTATTCCGAAATATACTCTCCCTGATCATATATCCTAGATTCAGGGAGAGTTTTGTGACTAATCGTATTCAATAAGTTTTTGGCTTAAAATCATTTGCTCGACCAAAGAGCTTCACGTCCTTTTATACTAGTTCTTGAGGACGTGACGGGATTCGAACCCGCTCCTTTGATTATTGACTTACTGACTTTCGTCGATGAATCTCATACTAAAGCTTGACTCGCAACACTAAATGTTAAAATTACTAGTGTGTTAATCTAAGGCTAAAGCTAGAGTCATTTTTATTATTATCTTATTTAGAATGTAAGTATGCTAATACTTTTTCTCCTAAGTTACTTTCTTCTACTGGTACAACATTTGCTCTTCCTAAGGCTTCAATAACAGCACAGTACAAATTATCATATCTTTTCAAAATTACAGCACGTTCCATTAAACTCAATTCACCTGAGAATTTCTGTGTAGTATATTTACCAATATTTACCTGCTTAGATGTCTCACCTTTGATTGGAGCTCTATTACCTTCACTAGCATGAGGATCATTCAAAATAAATGATTCTTTAATTGTAGTTTTAGCAAATCCTTCTTCAATAGGTGTTTGATATACTCCATCAGTTCCAGTATAAGAATCATCAGTTGTTTCCTTCCATAATTCAGTTGCTGAACGAACAGGTAAAATAGGGTATAATCCTTTCAACTTAGTATTATCCAATGTAGTTTTCAATCTTAACAATTCTAATGAGCTATAAGTCCCCCATACTTTATCTTCTACAATTAGTTCTGCAGTTACTCTACCCGATGCATTGGTCTTCTCAATTGAAAATGCAATATTCATAAAATCACGAACTGATTCTTCCATCCAATCTAATTGCTGCCTAACTGTTGATTGCATATGAGTATAACCACGTTTGGTTGGTTCATCAGCATATCCATCAAGTGGATCGTAAGTTCTACGTTCACCACGGAAAATTCCTTGGTTATTCTTAAACTTTTTCATCATATCTCCCAAACTGTTTTTAAAAGTTGTCTCTTTCTTCTCTCTTAGTCCTAAGAATGTACTTAGATTCTGTTTTGTTTTTTCCATTATTCTTGTTAGTTATTTATTTTAAATTTTTTAATATCCCAATCTTTCATATCTTTATCTCTACTATTCTTAATGTAATCATCAAGATCTTTAGCTTCTTTTTCAATTAAATCCCCATCTCTATTCATATGTTTGCATAATAAAACATGTTGTTTATATTCTTCCATTTGTGATTGAAGAACTGCTTTATTAGCACCTTCTTTACTTTTATGTAAACTCATTGTCATCCAATTACCTTCGTAAATACAAGGTAAATACATTGCACCATATACTATATTTATATTCATCTTTAATATTTTATTAACCTATTAATTGTTCATCAATACTTTTAAGCATTAACTCAAGTTCATAAAGTCTATTTAATAATTCAGGTTTATTATAAACCTGAATTATTAATTTTTCAATCTCCAGTAATATCTGTCGTCTCTTCCAATTTAGTGCTACTCTCTTTATTAGATTCATGATCATTTAATTTAAAAATCAACACTTATTCTTAATATAATAGGTATCATATATTCTTCATCACATTCTTCACAGTAAAATCCTACTTCATAAGGTTTATTAACTATTGGATAAAATAAATAATTTGATTCCAAATCGATATGCATTGGTTTATTGCAAGATTTACATTCCTTTGTGATTACAATTGGAAGATAAAATCTTTTTACTCCTAATTCATATTCTTCTTTAACTTGTTGATTCATTTATATTTAATTTAATATATAATTCCTCATAAATAGGCATTTCACAATCTACAAGATTAACTCCATCTATTTTAGTCCATTGACCTTCGGGTGTTTTAATCCAATTAGTTTCACAACCAAACCATACTACTTCACCATCTTTCTTCTCTAATCTTTCAATTTGATATGGATTAGCAGCGAATTCTTTTTGATCTGGTTCTCCGTAAGGATATTCACATTCAAATACTTCAGATTTTCTCATGGTTTTCATCTTATTCAACTTCTTAGTTTCTAATTGTAGTTCTTCCATTTTTGTTTTCTTTAAGTTATTAATTAATCATAGTAACACCTTACAGTAGCATATATTTTCATAAATGTATTAAATATAGCACGTATATTTTCTGCTCCTACAGGATTTGCTGAATGTACTTTTATTTCAGAAGATAAGAATATTTTATTGTCAATACAATAATCAGTTAACCATTTAGCACAGTCCATACCAGAAGGTTGTAATACTCTATTCTTCCTTTGTTTACGCTTCTTATTTTTATCCTTATCAGCTATTATTTCACCTAAATCATGATCAAAAGAAATACGTTCAGGTAATCCTCTTGTTTTAATAATATCAGAGAATTCATCTAAAGTAGTTACAAGAACCCAATCTTTTAGTAAATATAATTCACCAAAACCATTGATTTTACGTAAGTATTCAATACTTCTTATAGGATGTCTTTCATCATCTAAGAATAAGTTATAATTTCCTATATTATCCAGTTCCTTTTCAAAATACTCAATTCTCTTCAAGTATTCAGGTTTACTAGAATGACGACATTCTTTAAGACTTTTAATCTTTTGTTCTAATACATAGATTTCATCCATCATCTTCAAATTTAAATTGTTCAGGTATTATTTCTGCTGGAATATGTGTTCCTTGAATAGTCTTTACTAATTCAATCTTTCCATCTATAGATTCGTAAATATCTTTCCATATTTCATCTGATTGTGGACGAGGAGGATATTCTAGAGTAACTCCTATACTTCTTCTACGTGAAATTATTTCTAACTTTCCGTCAATTAGGTTTATACTTACTATTGTTGGTGCTGGTATTGTATACATTTAGTTATTATTTAGTTATTAATTAGTCGGGATTGCAGGGCTCGAACCTGCGGCTTCTACGTCCCAAACGTAGCACTCTACCAACTGAGCTAAATCCCGATGAGTGTTTCCACTCTATATTTTATAAATTATCATTCCAAGTTGCACCTGGCCAATAACGTCCTTTATTCGCATTTATCGGTGCCATAATGAATGTTCTACTCTGCATTACACCTGCTATAAAAGTTCTTACATTATACTCATCTCTCCACCATTTACTTGGGCTTTGATTAAGAAATTCATAACCACTTCGTTCATATTTAATCATCATTGTGGTTTTACCTTCTCCAAATAATAATCCAGAAGTGTTCTCAGCCCAATTTAATTTAACAATTGGATTAATGATAGTTTTAAATACATCTAAATGAGTGTTATTTCCACCTACTATAAAGCATTGATAACTATTAAATGCAACATGAGTTGGTGTATCCAAATTATTAATAGTTCCACCTTGACTAATTAAAGTTAAATATCGTTGATGTTCTGCTTGGAAATCAACGGAAACAGTAAAGTCAATGTAAAAGAATACACTATCAACACCACTTGAATCAATATTCAATGAATTAGCTTGATAGTTAACTATACCTTTTAACTCATGCTCATAAGTCGTATTATACGGTATATAAACACCTGTGTTAATGTAATAAGCAATACTATCTACAGATGTAGAATTAGTATTATTTGGTTGTATGTCATTCTTTTCACATCCAATAGATGTAAATATCACTAAACTTAGTAATAATAAAAATAGATTTTTCATTGTTTATAATTTAAATTGATAATTAAAATTGATCTAATACTTCTTTAACTTCGCACATTCCTCTTTCACCAGTTTCAATATTGTGAAACTTACGTGATGAAATGAAAAAGTCAATTCTAGCACCATCTTGTTTTCTAATGATGCGTTTGCAATAATCAGTAATCTTTTCCAACATAAAGTCGTCATTATTATTGATTAATTCGATTAGTTCTTTGTTATATTTTTCTCTATTAAGAGCTTTAATTCTTTTACTCATGATAATTAAGTTTTGTGGTCCTGGGTAGATTCGAACTACCGACTGCCTGGTTATGAGTCAGATCTTCTACCGCTGAAGTACAGGACCATCTCTATTTCAATTTATGTATCTTATTCATATCAACATTACTATCATTATATTCACTGTTGATTTGTTTCTTTACTATTTCAGCTGATTTCTTATAACCTAATAATTGACCATCAACAATAGTTCTTCTCTTTTGAAAATCAATATTGATAGGTTTATTTGTACGCATTCTTTCATTAAACTCTTCGTCTAATATTTCTTTTTTCTTAGTAAATTCAAGAATCTTAGCTAATATTAATCTTAATATTTCTTTCATTTTATATATTTTAATGCACTTTCTAATCCTTTTTCGAAAGCTTGTTTATATGTTTTATCAATGTTAGTAAGGCTATCCATTTCTCCATCAATATTATATAAATCAACAGTATATCTTTTACCATCTCCTGTTTTAATTGGACTGACAATAACATCGAGACCATATTCCGTTCTTAACCAGGTTTGTATATCTGATCTACGATATGTATGAATATTATAACCATTCTTTCCTTTAATCATTCCTGAAAAAGGTATTGCATGATTTATTAAATCTCTATATTTTTCTGCCAATTCGTATGAAACTACATCATCTTTCATTTTATATATTTAAGTGTCATTTCAAGTGCTTCTTCCAAAGCTAATTCATAAGTTACATGTGAATCACCAGATATTCTAGTTTGCATTCTATTCTTAATATTCAACTTTTTCATCTTCCAATTGAATAATGTCATACTACCAGATAATTTATTACGTTGGACTGGATAAACTTCAATATATAATTTATGTTTAGTTCGTATCCAACTTGCTAATTTAGATTGAAGAGGTAATGATACAAGAATTGGATGTTTATTTCTATAACCACCAAGTACATATTGACCTTTTTCTTTATTAGCATATCTATTTGTAAATGCTTTTGTATTATAAGCTACTTCACATGGCCAATCAAAATCAAGTTCTTTAGCTATTTTCGCTGTCACTATCGTTATTTCCATCTTTAAGTTGATTTAATCCATAAATTAATCCTTCTTCAAAGGCTTCTTCATATGTGTAAGTTAATTTATAATAATCCCATTTCTTTTCAAGTGAACCTAATTCTTTACTAACAAACCAATTATCATCTTTAATAGTAAATCTTTTACTATCTTTTCCATTTATATACAATATACGTGAATTTAAAATATCAAAATTTAGTAATAATGATATTTCTAATTTTTGACTTCTCAACCAATCTTGTAATTCTCCTTGTAATGGGGCAGCTATAAAATCTGCATCTGGATGATGAGAATTATACTTATATTTAATAGCTCTTTTATCATCAGGAAGAACATCATAGAAAGTTTCATTTATATCTTCAAAATTGTCAAATAATATTCTTTCTTTATATGCTGATGGATAGTAATATCCTTCTGTAGCTTCATCAAAACCAACTTCTTTTGCTAATTTAGCTGTATCATAATTTATTATATCCATTTTCAAATAATATTTAATTGTTTTAATACTTTCTTCAATTCACTCTTATTTTTAGGGTTTCCTTCGAATAATATACTTTGTTCTGTACTATCTAATTCAACTCCTCTATGACCTCTAATGGTAACATAAGGAAAAGAGTGCCATAATCTTAAACTAACCATCGTCCAACAAGGTAATTCTCCAGAAACATCAGTTTTCTTAAACCGCCAAACTCCTTCATCTGTAAAGTTAAAACTTTCAATATCTTCTCTATCTAAGTATTTAACTCTAATCATCTCATTTTCTATGTCTTCTTCAATATGCTCTAAATCATCTATTTTATCTACAGTATAATTATGCCATTCTGTTTCTCCAAATTGCGGATGTCTAGGATGAACAATAGCATATTCCAGCTCATATTCAAATCCTACATGAAATTCTTCAATTGTAGGTTCGTAGTATTTAGTTTGCATATTCATTTACTTCTTTTGACCAGCAATTATTCTTCTTTCTATCTAGATTCCTTACCTTTATTTCATTTTCAATATCTTCTTTTATAGTAATAAGATTAGTTCCTGTTACTCTAAAAGAATCATCAATATCATCAATTGTATAGTTAACTTCAAATGTTCTCATAATAATTAGTTTAATGTTAATAAAAATATTGTTGGCCTACAAGGACTCGAACCTTGAATGACTACACCAAAAGCAGTTGTGTTACCAATTACACCATAGGCCAATCTGTAAGTATATTACTTACTAAACCAAACAACATGCGTACATGTATCTGGTATATTATTTAAAAATTCTTGAGAATGATTCCACTGATGAAGACAAATCTCTATTTCTTTATTATATCTAATATCATCAAACATATCAATTGCAGGATAAGCAGCAATTTGATTAGGGCCAATTTTATTAGCTAAAACCCAAGTTTTAAACTCATTGAGAGGTTTAATATTACATTCCCAATCTGCATCAATATTATATACATGCCATAAATTAGCATCAATAATAGCTTCTGCAGTCATGTGACCATAAGCTACAGCAAGATCTTCTTGCTCATTGAGATAACGTTTTATCTCAGTTATTGTAAATGTTGTTTGACTCATTTTATTTGTTTTATTCATTATTATTGTAATTATCAAATCTATCAAATTCTTCCGCAAATGTTCTCCAATCACAATATAAAGTTGCTGCAAATGCACATAAGGTTAATACAATAAGTGCCATGCCAACTCCACCTAATCCAGGTAACCATGAATCCATTGTATTGCAAATATTATTTCCTTGGGAACCTAGTATAAAAGATACTAGAATTATAATGTTATATTTCATTTTTTATGTTTTTTAATTTGATAATTATAATGATTTATGCTTAAATATACAACTTTATGTTGAATAATGTGCAATAAGTACGTCAAGTGATGACTTTTCTAAGCTATTTCCACATATTGGACAGTAGTTGATTTTAATCTCTTCGCTATATCCATCTACAGGTAATGTATCCAATATAGTCTCTTTGAAACTATGTCGTAAAAATAATTTATCCTTATTTATTGTTAGATAAGCTGATTGGCTTAAATCTTTTCCTTCTTTACAATATTCACACATTATTCTAATATTTTTACCTCTTTAATATACCAATCTTGGTTATCGTCCCATTTATATCGTTTACTATAATCAGGATCTCTAGCTTTCCAATATGCTACACTCTCATCGTATTCTCCTTTAACTTCCATTTTGTGTAATTCAATTGCTTTTGCAGCACCTTCTTTAGTCCAATGTAAGCTTAATGTAGCATAACTACTTTCGTGGATCATTCCGTTATATAATGCTTTATATACTATATCATTCTTCATTGTCTTCTATTTAATTCATTGTTAAATATATTCAACCATTTTACTTTACCACCTAAATAACCATTTGGTATTTTAGTTCTACTATTGCCATTCAAACAATTAATACAATTACTAATGTGAGATGATGTCATTTTATTGACTGATATTTGTTGTCTTTTAGCTGTAACCCAAATGTGATTCTCAATTAAACTTTTGAATTCAATTTGTAAATAATCTAAAACATGAGTTTCAGGTTTCATCCAATCTTCTATTCGTATTTCATCTATACGAGGTATTTCTATTGTCATATTCCTATTCTTTGATTCCCTTCAACAACCGCAACAGCTCCTCCAGGTATTTGTTCTAAAATCTTTGTTATCCAAGTAGCATCACAATAACTTGTAATATTATTATCAATACGTCTATAAGTGATTAATTTAGACCAAGTTCCTGTACTAAGATTAAAACTATTATCTGAAACACGGACAACCATAGCTTTAAATGATTCTTTTTCGCTAAATTTAAAATGGATAATTACAACATCTCCTTTTTTTGGTATTTTCATATTATATGGTTTGTAGATGATGTAATCTTTTTAAATTATCATCAGTTAGATATTGTTCTGCTTCTTTTGGAAAGTACTTAATTTGATGCATATCATTTTCCCATCCTTCGAAACATTTTTCAATAAATACATTTAAGAATTCTGCCAATATATATTTATCTTCGATATCGTCAATTATATTTACTAATTCTAATTGACCTGGGCGAAGGCGTCCAAAACGCATCATTGTTATTAAATTTCTAACAGGTATAGAAGCACTTAGAACACGTCTTGATACTTTCATTTCAAGTTGCTTAATTACTTCTGATTCTTCTTTTGTTTTAATACTATTCAAGTGCACATCACAAATTTTATTAAATGCATCTCTTTGATTATCAGTATAAGAATCATACAAACCAGAAGCTTTAAATACTCTAAATATTGTTTTTAATAAACTCATGGTTCGTTTTTATGTCGTTTTACAATTACATTAACACCATCATAACCTGTTTCCTTGGTATACTTCTTCTTAATACGTTGTTGAGTTGACCAATATGCTTTCCAATATGATGGTTCATTGGATACTTCTTCTATATATAATGGATTCTTCTTTGCTTTAGGAATAAATACCATTGCTAAAAATTTAAACATATCATTTAAGTTTTAGGATTAAAAAATACTTGCGGTTCGGATTATCAGATTCCAACCCCGCAAGTCACTAATTATATTTTTATAACTTTAGGATAAATCTTATACCAAGTAAATGCCCAATGAAGAGTCATATCACTACGGTAATCATTACCATATACTTTCTTTAAATAAACATCATCAGCATGATAACCATATTGAATCATATAACCATCAACTATGCTAGCATGTGTTGTAACTCCCCAATGTGGATTATGAAATGTACATTTATATATGTATTCATTTTTACTTACCTTTTGAAATGAAGCTGTAAATGCTTCAGTAGGATAATCATTAACTGGTCTTACAACATATTTACTACCTTGACGAGAAATCATCCATTCAGAATACTTCTCTTCTGTCTCAGTATATGTATTACCATCATAAGTAAGTGTGCGGGTAACAGCTAATGACCAGATACCTTCAATATCATCTAAATTTTTAGACATATCAAAGTAATCAATTTCATCCATTATTTCGTTGTCTGTCATGATCGATTGACCATAACTCATGCTGATTAGCATGGTGAATAATAACATTAATAAATTTTTCATGATTTGTTATTTTAATTGTTAATAATTAAATTTATAAATAGATTCTGCAGGGCTGTCTACCTTCATCGGTGCATGATCATGCTTCGAATCTATATTTGCAGTTGTTTAACTAGTTTATACGTATGTTTTGGGTCTAGTTGTTTCATTATACTATAACTAATATCCGCACAAGGAAGTGTAAGATGAACCACTTTAGTCTGAACATCTTTACATTTTGTAATATTATATATTACAACAGCATAATCAAAAGCTTTATGTACAAACTGTATAATAAATAAATCATCTGTACCATCATCACGTGTATAAACTACATTAGTAGGATAATCAGGCGTTAATGCTTTAATCTTTGCTTTAAGTTTCTTTATTTCTTCAAAGCACTTCTTACCTCTTTCTTTACATCTAAGTGATTCATTAGCATATAATTCAGCATGTTCCTTCCAATCAGTTAATTTAATATTTTTACATCCAATTTCTAATTGTAACTTTTCTAATTCTGTTAGTTTATTTGGCATAATCATTTCATTTTGTAAGTAATTAATTTCATAATCTATAACTTTTAATATCGATTCTATAAATCCAGCATTAAACATAGATTTACCCATTTTAGGTATTCCTGGTATCGTAGATATTTTATGTTGAGTTCCGCCAAAATCCATATTGAAGAGTATCATATCCTTCAAACTTTGTATTGGCATATGAAATGATGCATCAACATCATGATCTACACCTATCATAGAATCTTTATTGATTCCAATTAAATTGGGCATAGATGATTCCATTGGACTATGGTTTGTCCATTCAATTATCCTATAAACATTTGGAAGTACAACCCAATGATTATCAAAAACTTTTGTTATTAGCTCTTTTCCTGGTGATCTATTACATTGCATTTCATATAATATTGCACATTCAAATGGATCTACTTGAGGTGGGAATTTTATATCAAACATAACTTCTCTAAACCACCAAAGGGATGGTTCTTGAAGAAGAATTAAATCACAATCAACATATGTTCTATCATTCATAATTTTTTAGTTTTAATTTTAGTGTGAGTTCTACTCTTTCTAAATCCATAATATTGCATAGATATAATCTGATGCATTTTACCTTTATGGGTAATAAAAGAATTTACACTATATTTATTAGCTTGTTTATTTGGAAGATATATAGTAGCCATGATTTTTTAGTTTAGTTTGATAATATTTCTTTAACAATAGTAGATGCTAATTTAGCATCAGCGTTAGGAAATTCATCACGTACAAATTTCATTACTTTACCCATATCTTTCATGGACGTAGCTTCAAGATCAATAATGGCCCAATTGATTTGTTGACGCAAATCTTCTTCACTCATTTGATCAGGTAAGAATTCATTAATAATATCAATTTCTTCCTTTTCAGGATCAGCTAAATCAAATCTAGATTGAGCAATATAAATATCAAATGAATCCTGACGTTCTTTGACCATCTTCGAAAGTGCTTTCTCACGCATTTCTTCAGTTACTTGATTACCACTTGTAGCTAATAACATAAATTGTGCTTTGATAGCACGTAATGTACGTTTACGAGCAACATCTCCAGCTTTCATAGCATTGAGTAGCTCGGTATTAATTTTTATTGTTAAGTCCATTGTCGTGTTAGGTTTAATATTTATAGCTTTTAAATATTGTGTAATAAAATCAGCAGTTACTCGATATGTACATTGTAATAATGATTCTCCATGATTACAACAATCATCACATTCGATATTTAATTCTTCATGTTTAATCCACATTGAACCATGAAAATCTAATAATTGTGCTGATAATTCTTTCATTGATTCAAGCTTTTCAAGAACTGGTATTAACCAATTC
>Ga0255047_10000012_pt1 | contig 115295 bp, 105 predicted proteins | sample JV7_2_1_MG_FD_183640 | JGI IMG/M metagenome (GOLD analysis project Ga0255047, IMG submission 183640) | Seawater microbial communities from Jervis Inlet, British Columbia, Canada - JV7_2_1 | ecosystem: Environmental > Aquatic > Marine > Inlet | place: Canada: British Columbia | collected...
ACTGATCTTGCGGGTAGTTCTGACTGGTTCGAATGCGGATTTGTGACCTACAGTAATCAATCGAAGACCGAAATGATCGGGGTGCCGGAATCGGTGATCGCCGAATATGGTGCTGTCAGCGAAGCGGTCGTCAATGCGATGGCCAGCGGGGCGCTACGAAACAGTGCCGCGGATATTTCAATAGCCGTTACCGGTGTTGCCGGACCCGCTGGAGGTAACGATGATAAACCGGTGGGGACTGTATGGATCGGTGTGGCTTCGAGTCATCAGCAGATGGCGATAAAATACCAGTTTGATGGTGATCGGGAAGCGATTCGGGAAGCGACCATGCGGCAAGCCATAGAGGATGTGCTCAGGGTGATCGATTCCTGATGAAAGGCATTGTGCTATGCACGATTTTTTAGTTTGATGCCCAGCTGTTAGGCGGCCTTTTATGCAGCGACAAATTAGTATAATAGGCAACTTTCTTCAGGGCATTTACAATCTGGCTAGGCCTTGGTCACCCGGCACAAATGTGTCTTCAGGTTAGCCTGTTGAGATATCGGATCCAGTCGGGTACCAGTTAAATGGTTAATGCCCGGGGCAGGATGGAAGGGCTGCTGCTCATCCCATCCAATCGGAATAAAAATACTGGTCGGGCGAATACCACGGTGAAGCCATGCGCGTGCCCTGATTTTCCCGTTTGCGGTTTTTATCACCACGGCATCTCCATCCTTGACGTTCAAAGATTCAGCCTTGTCGGGGTGGATCTGACAGTACTGCTCGGGCCACATCTCCTGGGCTTGCCAGAAGTAGTGGGTCCAGGAATGAAAATGGGGTGCTGGGGGTCTGCCGGTGACCAGCTCGGTATCGAATTCGGATTGCCGAGCTACTGGTTTATCGGCAATTTTACCCCCGCGAACCAGGGTGTCCTCGTCAAAAAAGGGCGATACACGCGTGGGTTTGTCATAATCGATATGTGGCATATCAATCAGTTGTTCGGCCTCGCTGTAGAACTCGGGCAGTGCAGACAAACCCATTGTTTTGAACTTTGTTTCGAGTTCTTCGGTCCAGAATTCGAGCTTGCCACTGGATGTGGGGTATTGCAGATCGGGTTGGCTGGCCTGCGCCTCGGTGACGTATACCGGATCGATTTCTCCCTCCTCGCCTTCGAAATAGGGCACGCGAACGGTTCGATTGGGCAGGCTGGTTAGCCGCTCGGTTGTGGCGTGTCGAAGCTCGGGAGTGGCTGCGACCAGTACTTCATCCCAGAGCTTGCGCGGTTGCTTGTAGTCCTCCTTCAAAATGTCATCGAAGCCGAATTTCTTGCCCAGTTCGATCCAGAACCAGTGATCGGATTTGGCTTCGCCTGGCGGATCGATAAATTTGTCATTCCAGACGATACGGCGATCCTCGGCAAAGCGTGTAGTGCCGCCTTTTTCGATGCCGCTCGCCATCGGCAGAACATAGTCTGCGTAGCGCGAGGTAGTATTCTTGAATAACTCCATGTGCACTATCAAATCGAGCGACCCTACAGCGTCACGAACCTTGCTCTGATTGGGCCAGTGCGCGAGTGGGTTGTTGCTGGTTATCAGCGCCTTGATCGGGTAGGGGGTGCCACTTTTCATCGCCTCGATCCAGGCGGAGGGACTTTTACTGATAGCTGCACGGGTTTCCGGCCTGCGCTGATCGGGTATATTCGGTGGCATCCAGTTCACCTCGGAGGAGACGTTAAAATAGCCACCGCTACGACGTCCCCAGTTACCAGTCATCGCCGCTATGAACATGAATACGCGATTGGTCTGGGCCGAGTTAGTATGCTGGTTGATGCCGCGACTGAGAAAAATCATGCAGCCATCGGCTGCAGCAATGGTTTTTGCCAGGTGTTCGATTTGACTGGGCTGCAGGTCGGTGATTGCCGCGGTCCACTCGAGGACGTATTTTTTCTGCAATACAAAATCACGCCATTCCCGCCAGCCGGCAATCCATTGTTGACAGAATTTCTGATCGAATAACTCCTGTTCAAACAGGTAATGAATAATACCGAGACCCAGTGCCATATCGGTGCCCGAGCGAATTGGCAGCCATTTATCCGCCTTGCTTGCAGTCGCGGTCAGGCGCGGATCGACCACGATCATGGTTGCCTGGTTTTTGATGCGCCAGTCATTAACCATACCGAAGTTGACGGGTCGGGTTTCTGCCTGGTTATCACCGATATAGATATAAACTTCGGCCTTGCCGATGTCGGCTTCGGTATAGACGTTGGGCATCATCCCGGAACCCTGTATCAGTTTCAGCGCCAGGCTGCGACCCAAGCTGCAATAGGGTTCGGTGGTCGCCACATTGTCGGTACCCCAGAGGCCCGCAAACATCGGAATAACACCAATCACATTGAGTACGCCGGTGCGTGAACCCGACTGGATTGCCAGTGCCTCGCTGCCGTATTGATCGCGTACGCGGGTGAGTTTTTCGGCAATTTCATCGAGTGCCTGATCCCAGCTAATTTCTTTGAAATTATCGTTGCCGCGTTTACCAATGCGTTTTAACGGCTGCACCAATCGGTGTGGGTTGTTATACATCTGCAGTGTCATTTGTGACTTTGGGCAGATTCGTCCCTGAAATACGGGGTCATCAGTGTTGCCGAATATATTGATGACCTTATTACCACGAATGTGGAACTTGATCGGGCAACCGTTAAAACAGATGTTGCAGCCTCCAGGAACGATACGCACCGGTTGAATTGCTTCAGCTGTTTTTTCGACTTGATTGTAGGACCCGCGGGCCAAACCCGTTAGCAAATTACCCCGTATACCGTTATCGAGCATCAGTGCCGGGGTGGTCTGTACCGGACCGGGTGAATTCGCCAGGCCCATATCGCGTAATCGTTTCAGGTAAATCGTCGCCGGACTCTGCAAAAAATGATCAGTATCCACCAGTTCGCGCGCATCTTGTGTGGCCTGTTGCAACAATTCGTCACGCCGACCATAACTGATTGCCCGTGTCGGGCAGACCTGGGCACAGGCGGGACCCTGGTTATTATCGCGGCGCTCAGCGCAGAGATCGCATTTCACCGCATGGTGTTTGTCGGCGTTATACCCGATCGCACCGTAAGGGCATGAAAGTGCACATTCTCCACATCCGGTACAGCGATTGTGGTTCACCGAAACGACCCCGGTGAGTGGGTCTTTTTCGATTGCCTTCGGGTGGACCGGGCAGGCGCGTAAACAGGCCGGGCGCTCACATTGCTGGCAGGTGACGGTGAGAAAATCGAGCCTCGGCATGCTATCGGTTTCGATTGATGACTGCTGCTCGTTAAACCAGATGACACGGTTACGGTAAGTATGCGGACCGAGTGCGTTGGTTTGCTTGCAGGCTGCCTCACAGCTTTTACATCCGGTGCAACGCTCAAGGTCGATCATTAGGGCAAGCTGGGATGACGCGATTCCCATAAACTAGCGACCCCAGTCGGTGATATACCACCAGCTGATTTCCGCATCACCCGCGGCATAACCGGCGAAGAACAATACGATGATGATATGGGTCAGCATACCGGCGTAAAACAGGGCAGACGCCATAAGGTGAGTGCGTCGCGACCAGACCAGCAGTGTGCCGGCAGCCTGTCGTGCTCCAACCAACCCGGTTTCCCTGTTAGCCAGTGACTGATACCGGAAGCTAAGCCATGGGTGTGTCAGCCAGTGCCTGATGGTCGGTGAGAACACGCCCTCCGAGGCATTTGCGTCAAGTAAGCCCAGACATTCGATTTTTTTATCGATAATTGCAGCCAGAGCGGTCTTGTCCAGAGTGCCCGATGTTGCAAAGCCACCGCTGGCACTGTTACGCGCGAATAAATAGCTAAATTGTTTAGATATAGCAGTACGCAACCAGACTCCCTGTAGCAATAGAAATACCATCAGAAGTAACACCAGACCGGGTGGGGAGAACCAGCTTCCGCCGGCAACATGTATCAGAATCAGGCACATCCCGAGGCTGGCGAACAATACATGCGCGACAAACCAGAATGGAGGGCTATCGCTAATTCCAAAACGTTTCATGATCGAAAACAGCATTGGCGCCAGCAGCAGGAAAACTCCGACGGCCGCGCACCATTGGGCAAATGGTGAACCGGGTGCCTGTTGGTTAAATGCATATAAGCTGATCAATAAAACACCAGCGGCAACGGCGGGCAGAACATAGAGTCCCCGGTTTGGCAGGTCGGGTCGCAGTGGTGTGTTCAAGGCTTGAATATCAATCGGGTTAGCGATCGATTCATGCTATCTAGTTTGTTTGCAGTCCTCAACCAAATTTTTTTGATGATGGAATAAGCACCTGTTTTTGTACTAGCTCATCCTGTGAGCTAGCAGGTCAATATAATACTCATGATGAAATTAACGATTAATCCTGTCGGAACGAAATATTTAAAAAGTTCTCTTTATGTTCTCGTTAGACTGTGGGATAATTTAACCTGATTTCAACCATCAATTCACAAATACAGGTAACACTATGGACGACAACAAGAAAAAAGCCCTCGCCGCGGCACTTGGGCAAATCGAAAAGCAATTTGGCAAGGGATCAGTCATGCGTCTGGGAGATAGCGGTGTAGACATGGAAATGGGTGTGATCTCGACCGGTTCGCTGTCGCTCGATATGGCACTCGGCGTTGGCGGTTTACCCCGTGGCAGGGTGATAGAAGTCTACGGGCCGGAATCATCAGGTAAGACAACCATGGCACTACAGGTGGTTGCGGAATGTCAAAAAACAGGCGGTGCGGCTGCATTTATTGATGCCGAGCACGCGCTCGATCCGGTTTATGCCGGTAAGCTCGGGGTTGATATCGATGAATTGATGGTTTCACAGCCCGATACCGGCGAGCAGGCACTGGAAATTACCGACATGCTGGTACGGTCCGGTGCGGTCGATGTCGTCGTCGTGGATTCGGTAGCAGCACTGACGCCGAAAGCCGAAATCGAGGGTGACATGGGTGACTCGCACATGGGATTGCAGGCGCGTTTAATGTCGCAGGCACTACGCAAGTTAACCAGTAATATCAAACGCTCGAATACGATGGTAATTTTTATCAATCAGTTGCGCATGAAAATTGGTGTCATGTTTGGTAATCCGGAAACTACCACCGGTGGTAACGCGCTTAAATTCTATGCCTCGGTGAGGCTCGACATACGACGCATAGGTGCGATTAAACGCGGAGACGAGGTCATCGGTAACGAAACTCGTGTCAAGGTAGTGAAGAACAAGGTAGCACCGCCATTCAAACAGGCCGAATTTGAAATTCTCTACGGCGAGGGCACGTCTCTGGAGGGTGAATTGATCGACCTTGGTGTCAAACTCGGCATGATCGACAAGGCTGGCGCCTGGTATAGTTATAATGACGAGCGCATTGGGCAGGGCAAGGATAATTCGCGCATATTCCTGAAACAAAATCCGCAGATAGCCGAGGAAATCGATGCACGTATTCGCGCCGAACTTTTACCAAAGTCCTCTCAGGAACCGTCGGATCCAGTTGACAGCGAAGCAATGGAAACCACTCCCCCGGTTGAGGCTGAGACGGTGTAATACTACCCACACCCTGTGTTGCACCTCTTGGCAAGGGATTGGCCATTGCCGGTGAGGCGCGCCTTGCCATGAACGTTGACAAGCTAACTGAACTCGCAATTATCATATCGATAGAGCACCTGCTGACTTTAAGCCCTCGACCGGCCAACCCGGGGAGGGCTTTGTTTTATCCGCGGTAGCCTGTCCAGCATGATTGACGATACCTGTCTATGAATAAGCAGACTAAACCCCGTAGTATCCGCGTGGTGGCGATGGATCTCCTATCCAGACGCGAGCACTCGACCTATGAACTGACGCAAAAACTTAAAAAACGTGATTTCGACCTAGACGCGATTGAAGCAGCGCTTGACCGGTTGCAGCAGGAGAAGCTGCTAAGCGATAGCCGATTTATCGAAAGTATCGTCAATTCCCGGGTTAATGCGGGTTTTGGACCATTCAAAATATTATATGAACTGCGCCAGAAAGGAATTAGTACAGAACGAGCCGAGGATTACTTATCTGGTTTATCGGTCGAGTGGGAGCCTCTGATGGCAGTGCAGCGAAGCAAAAAATATGGGCCGGATCTACCTGTCGACTACCAGGAAAAAATGAAACAGGCGCGATTTTTGCAAAATAGGGGTTTTTCTCCCGAGTCAGTCATGCGATTATTCCGCTGAGGGCCTGAACGGGCTAGTTAAGGAGCCTCTGATTAATTCTGGGTGAATCGGGTTGTGATTCAAAATGATCAAGTTCAAGACGTGGAACGCAAGTAATAGCAGGACTATTGCTAAGTTTCACAACACAGAAAATGGTCATTATGGGCACAACGCGTTCATTCATGAATTGATCAGAGACTCCTTAATTACCTGATTCTCTTACTAAACCCCGATAGCAATGCGCCGCCTTCGTGCAATACACGGGCTATCAATCCGAAAAAATTTATGACCAGCAGCGCCGAGTTAAGGGATAAATTCCTTAAGTACTTTGAAACTAACGGACACACCATTGTCGCGTCTAGCCCACTGGTGCCTGGAAACGATCCGACGCTGTTATTTACCAATGCCGGTATGGTGCAGTTCAAGGACGTGTTTCTTGGCAGTGACAAAAGGAGTTACAGCACAGCCACCACCTCTCAACGTTGCGTACGGGCAGGTGGCAAGCATAACGACCTGGAAAATGTCGGGTATACCGCCAGGCACCATACCTTTTTCGAAATGCTCGGTAATTTCAGCTTTGGCGACTATTTCAAAAAGGAGGCTATCCATTACGCCTGGGATTTTCTCACGCAGGTCGTTGGTCTGCCAGAAGAAAAACTCTGGGTCACGGTTTATGCCGATGACGATGAGGCGGCCGATATCTGGTTAAACGATATTGGCGTCGATGCTGATCATTTCGCCCGCATCGGTACCTCGGATAATTTCTGGTCGATGGGCGATACGGGTCCCTGCGGGCCCTGCAGCGAGATTTTCTACGATCATGGTCCCGGGATCGAGGGTGGTCCCCCGGGAACACCGGAACAGGATGGTGATCGTTACGTCGAGATCTGGAACCTGGTTTTCATGCAGTTTAACCGCGATGAACAGGGGGTCATGCACCCGCTGCCAAAACCATCGGTCGATACCGGGATGGGACTGGAACGTCTGGCCGCTATTTTGCAGCAGGTGCATAACAACTACGATATCGACCTGTTCCAGAGTCTGATCCGATCCGCGGCACGCCTGACCGATACCGACGATCTGCAAAATAAATCATTACGCGTGATTGCCGATCATATCCGTTCCTGTGCGTTTTTAATCGTCGATGGCGTGTTACCCTCGAACGAGGGCCGTGGCTACGTGTTACGCCGAATTATTCGCCGTGCCGCTCGTCATGGACACCAGCTGGGCTGCACTCACGCATTCTTCTATGAACTGGTAACAACCCTGGACGAGCTGATGGGCGAGGCCTACCCGGAATTGCGCAAGCACAAGGATCATGTAGCGCGTGTTTTGGAAAAAGAGGAAGCGAGGTTCGCCGAAACCCTGGAACAGGGCATGCGCATACTCGAAGACAGCATTGCGCAAATGAAGGGCGATACGATTAGTGGCGAGACGCTTTTCAAACTCTACGATACCTATGGTTTTCCAGTTGATCTGACCGCTGACGTTGCCCGCGAACGAGGATTAAATGTCGATGAAGAAAGCTTCGAAGAGCAGATGCAGGATCAGAAAAAACGCGCCAGGGCGTCCAGTCAGTTTGGCGCGGTCGGTAAAAAATTCGAGCTGGACAGCCAGGGCCCGACCCATTTTAAGGGCTATGAGGAAAGTAGCGCGGAAAGCCGGGTTATAGCAATTATTCAGGATGAGGTGCAAATTGACAGGCTCGAAAACAGGCAGGAAGCTATCATTGTGCTTGAGCAAACCCCTTTTTACGGCGAATCCGGGGGGCAGGTGGGGGATATCGGACTATTGACCAATGATAGTGTCAAATTTCGCGTGGAAGATACTCAAAAGCAGGACGATGTCTATCTACATATCGGGCATTTACGCACGGGTCAGCTGGAGGTTGGCGACACGTTATTGGCGGCGATCGATGAAGACCACCGTCGAGCGGTAATCCTGAATCACTCCGCTACACATTTAATGCATGCAGCCCTGCGACAGGTACTCGGTGATCATGTGCAGCAAAAGGGCTCACTGGTTGATGCTGAAAAATTACGTTTCGATTTTTCGCATTACCAGCCGTTGAGCAGCGATGAAATTGAACAGATTGAAATTCTGGTCAATGACCAGGTTCGCATGAATTTACCCACCAGTGCCGAATTGATGGATATGGATGCGGCGAAGGCAACCGGTGCAATGGCTTTATTCGGGGAAAAATACGGCGAAACCGTGCGCGTGTTAAAAATCGGTTCCGAATCGGTTGAGCTTTGTGGCGGAACTCATGTACAGCGAACCGGTGATATCGGTTTGTTTAAAATTATCGTTGAAACCGGAATCGCCGCAGGTGTACGCCGCACCGAGGCGCTAACCGGTGACAAGGCGATTCGCCGATTTATTGAAACTGAAAATAAACTCGATGCGGCGGCACAGGCACTAAAGGCCAGTCGCGAAGACCTGGTTAGTCGAGTCGAACAACTGTATGCCGATAATCGTAAAAATGAAAAAGTAATTAATACCTATAAAGCAAATGTTACGCTGAAAAGGGGCGGTGATCTCGCCACGAAGGCGGTCGACGTGAAAGGGATCAAGGTACTTGCCACCAGTATCGACGGCGCTAACATCAAAACCCTGCGTGAAACTGTCGATCAGTTGAAAAACAAACTGGGGTCGGCCGCGGTGGTGCTCGCCAGTAGCGAAAATGGCAAGGTGTCGATAATTGCCGGCGTGACGAAAGCCGAAACCGATCGAATTCGGGCGGGCGACCTGGTTAATGTGGTAGCGGAGCTCTGTGGTGGCAAAGGCGGTGGAAGAGCCGATATGGCCCAGGCTGGCGGTAATTTACCGGAAAAACTGCCCGAGGCGCTCGATGCGGTGATACCCTGGGTCGAAAGTCAGCTTTAACAGAAAAGCACTATTTTTCGAAACATCCTGTGAACCGATCAGATTGACATTATAATTATACAAGTACTGGTGTTTTTCCTATAATCCGCGCTCGGTTTTTCCTCTATCGTCTAATGGCTTTAATTGTACAAAAATATGGTGGTACCTCGGTTGGCTCGATCGAAAGAATTGAGTCGGTAGCCGAAAATGTGATTGCCTACAAGAAACAGGGCAATGACATGGTCGTCGTCGTTTCCGCTATGAGCGGCGAAACCAATCGCCTGGTTGGCCTGGCGCAACAAATAAACGAAAAAGCACACGGTCGCGAACTCGATGTACTACTGACCACTGGCGAACAGGTGACTATCGCATTACTCGCAATGGCACTTGAAAAACGAGGCTATGCGGCGAAGTCCTATACCGGTGGGCAAGCCAGTATCATCACCGACAGTGCGCACAATAAGGCCCGCATCAAATCAGTCGACAACCAGAAGATACGTCTGGACCTTGATGCTGGATGCATCGTCGTGGTCGCCGGATTTCAGGGCGTTGATGAAGAAAGCAATATAACAACGCTGGGTCGAGGTGGGTCGGATACTACCGGTGTCGCTATGGCAGCAGCCCTGAATGCCGATGAGTGCCAGATATTTACCGATGTTGATGGTGTCTACACTACCGATCCCAGGGTAGAGCCTGATGCGCGTCGGCTAAAAACGATTACCTTCGAGGAAATGCTCGAGATGGCCAGCCTGGGTTCGAAAGTGTTACAGACCCGCGCAGTCGAGTTTGCACAAAAACATGCAGTCCCGCTTCGTGTCCTGTCATCGTTTGAAGAAGGCCAGGGCACTTTGATTATCTCTGATAACAAAACGGATAAAACTATGGAACAAGCCTTAATTTCGGGCATCGCGTTTAACCGTGATGAAGCCCAGTTGACCATCAACGGCGTCTCTGATACGCCCGGTGTAGCCTACGGGATACTCGGTCCTATTTCCGACGCCGATATTGAAGTTGACATGATCCTGCAAAATGTCAGTGCCGATGGTACCACCGATTTTACCTTCACGGTAAATCGCGGCGACTATGAGACCGCGATGGCCTCGTTAAAGAAAACCGCGAAAAAACTCAAGGCGCGTGAAGTGTCGGGTAATAACAAAATTGTCAAGATTTCGATTGTCGGTGTAGGCATGAGGTCCCATGCCGGAATTGCAACCCGGATGTTTGAAGTGTTGGCGAAAGAAGGTATCAATATTCTGATGATATCTACCTCCGAGATTAAGATATCGGTATTAGTCGATGAAAAATACCTTGAACTGGGGGTGCGCGCCCTGCACGAAGGCTTCGATTTAAAGTCGGAGCATTGATACTACCAGCACAGGGCACAATTAGTCGGGTATCTTTGTAGTGAGTGGTATTCATAGATTTCGAATTCGCGTTTCAGAAACTTAAGGAGTACTGGCCTGTCCAACAATTGTTGGGTAGAATATTGTGCGGGCTGAAGAAGTACTGGCTTAATAAAAATTATAATATGGAAGGCCTATAGAGGATCTGGGTCTAGATTACTGTGACATACATTTAGGAGAAGTAAAATGCTGATATTGACGCGGCGAGTAGGAGAGACATTGATGATAGGTGATGAGGTAACAGTCACCGTCCTTGGGGTAAAGGGTAATCAGGTAAGAATCGGTGTAAACGCACCGAGAGAAATTGCGGTACATCGTGAAGAGATTTACGAACGTATCAAAGCTGAAAAACTAGCACAAGGAACAGAGGAAGAGGAGCAAATAGGGAATACGGTCGAAGGCTAGCCTGCCAGCGGTAAAACATGGAGCGGCCAATCATGTCGCTTTATTAAATCCAATCATTTACGCATCTGGCCGCGATGAGGTAGGCAGGTAAACGCCCGGTATTGCCTGGAGGTGCCTATTGTTGGTACTCTGCGTGCCCCCGGAACAACGCGCCCCCCTGCTAAGGGAATAATGGAAGAATGATAAAATTGGAGAGATGGCCGAGCGGCTGAAGGCGCTCCCCTGCTAAGGGAGTATACGTTAATCGCGTATCGAGGGTTCGAATCCCTCTCTCTCCGCCATATATTGAACTTAACTTGTTGATAGTTAAAGTTTCTTTGATTTATAATATAGTTCTATATACGATTCTATATACGTTCAAACTCGCAAAATGGCAGCAGGTAGACCACCCAAGATCACAAAAGAATGGGCCGATATGCAAGCAATAGAACTAGCTGACCGACTTAATAATGGCGAATCAATTGCGGAAGTATGTGACGAGTTTGTCATTCTCCGCCAGGAAGCGAGACATAGATTGCTCGAAGGAAGGGATATTCTTGTTTTTTCCAAACCAAAAGAACTTATGGAGAAGCCATCTGTCCAATTTGGTTTAACGACATACATATAACAATTTTGGAATCTTTGCCATGATTGGCAATCAATCGGAGATAAACAGGAGGAACAATCCATGAAACGTCGTAATATTCTAAAAGCCGGTATCGCAGGAGTGACTGCCGGAACGCTGGCGGCGCCCACCATTGCGCGCGCGGCCGAAAAATTTCGCTGGAAAATGACGACCTCGTTTCCGCCGGGCCTGCCGTTTTATCAGAGTGGGCCGGGTAGCGCCGAGTGGATCGTCAAATCCATTGACGAAGCGACCAATGGGCGGCTCAAGATCAAGCTGTTTGCAGCTGGCGAGTTGGTCAAATGGAACGGTGGCTTCGACGCCGTCACCGGTGGCACCGTCGAGATGAACTCGGCCGTAGCCTATTACTGGTCGGGAAAGGCGCCGGCTTTGCAGTACTTCGGTACTGTGCCGTTCGGCATGACCTTCCAGGGCCAAAACGCTTGGTATTATCACGGCGGAGGGCTGGAACTGTGGAACGAGATCTATAACGATTTCGGTGTCATCGGTATGCCTTGCGGTAATTCTGGCGTCCAGATGACGGGCTGGTTCAAAAAGCCAGTCAACAGTTTGTCCGATTTCAACGGCCTGAAAATGCGTATCCCGGGCCTCGGCGGCAAAATCTATAAGTCTATCGGCGTCAACGTGAAGAGCCTGGGTGGCGGCGACATCTTCCCGGCGCTGGAACGCGGCGTCATCGACGCGGCTGAATGGGTCGGGCCTGTTCAAGACAAGCGTCTTGGGCTCCACAAAGCAGCCAAGAACTACTACAACACTGGCTGGCATGAGCCATCGACGACGACCGAGCTTCTGATCAACAAGAAAGCCTTCAACTCCTTACCCAAGGATATCCAGGCTATCGTCCGCCAGGTCGCTGCAGCGGCCAATATCATCGCCCACACTTCGGCCGAGGCGTTGAACGGCGACGCACTGGAAGACCTTGTCGAAAACCACGGGGTCAAAGTGTCGTCGCTTCCGACGGAGGTTATCGAGGAGCTTCGCAAGAAAACTACCGAAGTTCTAGAAGCTGGGGCCGCGGCTGATCCCATGACTCGCAAGGTTCATGACTCCTTCATGAACTTCAAGAAGAAACACGATAAGTGGGCCAACTCTAGCAATCGCCAGTTCGCTGTCCGGGTCCGCGGAGGGTAGTCTCCCAGAGGCCCATCTTAGTTGGTTTTATTGCAGCTGAGATGGGTCTCCCAATTTATCATGCGGTCAACTGGCTACGCTCGGCCGCAGGGAAGCATGTGCACAGATCCTTGGTAGAACGGAGTCGCAACCATTTTCATTCCGAGTAATCCACCGAACTGACGGGCCAGACGCTCTGACGGTCATGAGTGGACGCCTGAGAATCGAATGAACATTCAACGAGTTTATTTTCTCTATCTCTCCCCCGAGGGACGAATTGGCCGCATGACCATGGCGGCGGGACTGGCGGCGTTACTGCTGGCGGGCATTGCCGTGCATCTGATCGTTCCCGTGACGTCGCCGGTCTGGTTCTTTTTCGATTGCTTCTTGTTCATGTTCGCCATGGTGCTAGCGGTCAAGAGACTGTTCGACCGGGGTCGTCCCGACTGGTTCTTGTTCTTATGTCTGGCGCCTGTCGCCTGGCTGACCATCGCGCTTGATCCAAAGATCGAATTTGTGTATCGGGACTTTTGGGTGGCGTTGGGATACTTCCTATGCTTGCTGACGCTATGGCTGGCAGTAGAATTGTTCATCCTACCCGGCCGACCGGCGGAAGAGCCCAGCCCCAAGGAAGTAAGCCTGACGGATGGCATCGACGCCTTCGTTGATGTCGTAGGCCGGGTGTTTGCATGGGCCTGCATCACCCAGGTGGCATTGGTGGGGACTAACGTGATCTTACGTTATCTATTTCGCATCGGCCCCATGGAATTGCAAGAGCTGGAATGGCATTTGATATCGCCGATTGCACTTATCGGTATGAGCTACGCCCTTCGCCACGACGATCACGTGAAGGTGGATATTTTTTACGATAAGTTCCGGGTGGAAACACAAAACTTCGTCGATCTGCTGGCCGCCCTCGCCCTCATTGTCATTTCGATTCTCATTATCGACTTCTCCATCGGTTTCGTCGGCCAAGCTTACTTTATCGACGAAGGCTCGCCAGACCCGGGTGGTTTACCGCATCGCTGGCTGCTGCGCTCGTTTATACCCGTTGGTTTTGCGATTTTAACGATGCAGTCGGTGTCCAACCTGCTGAAAGCCTTTGCCCTGGTATTTCGGCGGCAACGGGCCACTGGCTGACTGAGAACTCGACCCATGCAAGAATTCATCGGCAACCTGATCCACGACTTCGGCGACCTTATTGGGCTGGGCGACATGATATTTCCGGTCTTGATGGGCCTATTTCTGTTCTTCCTCTTGTTCCTCGGCTTTCGGGTGGGGATTGCGCTGGCGGCATCCGGATTTTTGTTTTCTTATCTGGGCGGCGAGTTCTCATTGTTCAACTTGTTGCCGATCCGCATCTTCGGGGTTGTCGATAACCAGACTTTGATGGCCATCCCGTTGTTCGTATTCATGGGTGTGATGCTGGAGCGTTCGCGTATGGCCGAGGATCTTCTGGACGTCATCGGCCACGCCGCCGGGGGTCTTCGCGGCGGCATGGGGCTAGCGATCATTCTAGTCGGCGTTCTGATGGGAGCGTCGACAGGGATCGTCGGCGCTACGGTTGTGACTTTAGGCTTGTTGACTCTGCCGGTGTTCCTGCGCCGGGGGTATTCGAAGTCATTGGCCTGCGGCACCATCTGTGCGTCGGGGACGTTGGGGCAGATCATCCCTCCCAGCCTGGTGCTGATCCTGCTCTCAGATATCTTGGGCACCGGGCTCGGCACACTGTTTGCCGCGGCCATGATCCCAGGCCTGGTGTTGGCTGGCCTTTATGCCATCTACATGCTTGGCATCGGCTGGCTTAAACCCGAAATGGCACCAGCGGTTCCGGAGGAAGAACGCACTGCCATGTCTCGCGCTGAACTGATCAAGAGTTTGTTCGTCGTCGTGCTGCCACCAATCTTTCTGATTTTTGCGGTTCTGGGTTCCATAATCGGCGGCATCGCCGCACCGACCGAGGCAGCCTCCATGGGCGGTATTGGCAGTATCCTCATAGCTATTATTGGCAAGCGGCTAACGAAAGAGGTGATCGTCGAAACCGTTCGGGGGACGATGCGCATCAGCGCCATGGTGTTCTTCATCCTCATCTGCGCCCAGGCGTTTTCGCTGGCGTTTCGCGGACTCAACGGCGACGAGTTGATCATAACGCTGTTTCAATTCATTCCCGGTGGGGTGACAGCAGACCTCGTTTTCGTTCTTGCTATGCTGTTCTTTCTTGGCTTCTTCCTCGAGTGGATTGAAATCTGCTACATTGTTCTGCCATTGTTCTGGCCGGTCCTGGACATGGGCGGCGTTGATCCGGTGTGGTTCGCTATACTTGCCGGGGTCGTCCTGCAGACCTCGTTCCTGACGCCGCCCGTGGGCTGGTCGCTTTTCTTCCTGAAAGGGGTGGCCCCACCTGAAGTGTCGTCCAAAGATATCTACATCGGAGTTATGCCGTTCGTGGGGCTGCAACTTGCCGGATTGGTGCTATTGTTCTTCTACCCGTCTATCGCCACCTGGTTGCCAAACGCTATTGGTTGGTAGCCGATCACAACAAGAGATTTAAAGACTATGCGTAATTTCGAACTCCCCGGGCGCTCGCCCGTTCTCGGTTCAATGAGCCTCGGCGAGATCTTGCCGCCGGCCATCGGTTACATTCGAGACGGCTACCCAATATTATCGCGGATCGCTTTCCATTTCGCCAACGCATGCGATATCTTCGAGAAGAATGACAACACCAGGCGGGTCTTCATGCCCGGCGGCCGCAGGCTCCAGGTTGGCGAAAGGCATTGTCAGCCGGAGCTGGCGGTGGCGTTGCAGAAAATCGCATAGCGCTCATGGCAATGAATTAAAGTGGGCATGATTACTTTTCTCGCGGTGCCGTAACTGGGGAGTTTGTCCGAGAAAATATTTCTGGCAGAGCAACCTTGCCCCTTCATCAGTTTCTTGAAAAAACGTGCTGCGGCCCGCTTGTCCTTGCGTTTTTGTACCAATATATCGAGAATATCTCCATCCTGATCTACGGCGCGTCACAGGTATCGTCGCTCACTTCGAACAGTCAAGATGTAAACCTCATCCATATATCATGTGTCGCCAAGTGAGCCTCGACGTTTCTTGATCGTTCGAGCGTAAGCTGGGCCGAATTTAATACACCAACTGCGGATAGTTTCTTAGGAAATAACAATTCCACGCTCAGCCAGAAGATCCTCAACATCGCGAACACTGAGACAGAAGCGATGTATAGCCAGACTGCATGGCTGATGATTTCAGGAGGAAAACGGTATCCATGGTAAAGTAGTTTTGTATTAATCATGCCATTAGTCTGACCGATTGGCCTTTAAGTTGACAGTACCCTATGGCGGGTGTAGTAACTACCTTGGACGCATGTATCCAGGATCCCGGGCACGGATCAAGGCGACCTGACAACACTTAACTCAGGGTAACAGCACAATGCTCCAGACAACGCGTTCCTATCGCGGCATGGTCACTGCACCGCATCATCTTGCGGCCCGCGCTGGTTTGCGGGTCCTTGAAGAAGGCGGTAATGCCATCGAGGCTATGATCGCCGCAGCAGCGACAATCACGGTGGTTTATCCGCATATGAATGCCATGGGCGGCGATAATTTTTGGCTGGTTCATTCTCCCGGTAGTGAGGTCATAGGTATAGATGCCTGTGGCGGCGCCGCTGAAAAGGCCGATATCGCCTTCTACCGAGAGCAGGGATATAAGGCAATACCATCGCGCGGTAATCTGGCTGCGCTGACGGTAGCCGGCGCGGTGTCTGGTTGGCACGAGGCGTGGAAATTCAGCCGTCAATCCTGGGGTGGAAAACTGCCACTTGACCGACTTTTGGAGGACGCCATCTACTATGCCGCTGACGGCGTTGCCGTAACGCGAACACTGGCCGAAAATGCCCGAACGAAATTGGACGAGCTTGAGCATGTTTTCGGATTCAAAAAAAATTTTTTTATTGATGGCAAGCTGCCAGTTGAGGGAGCACAATTTCGGCAACCACGGATCTCCGCAACCCTGAAACGTCTGGCCGAAACCGGCCTCGATGATTTTTATCGTGGTGATTTGGCTCACTCGATTGCTGCCGACCTGGAGCGGGTCGGCACACCTTTACGACTTGAAGATTTGCAACGGCACCACGCCTTGAAGGTGACTCCGGTCTGCGTTAATGTATCTGGGCACAAAGTTTTCAACATGCCGCCACCAACGCAGGGACTAGCATCGTTAATCTTACTAGCTGTGTATGACCGCATAAAAACCCCCGAAGCAGAGACATTTGAATACGTGCACGGCCTTGTTGAAGCGACAAAACGCGCGTTTCAAATACGAGATCAATATGTCACTGATCCGAAATATATGCAGGTCGATTCAATGGGCTTTTTGGCGACTGCTCATCTGGACCAGTTGGCTAAAGATATCAACCCGCGCCGTGCGCTGCCCTGGCCGGAAGCGAGTACCAAAGGCGATACTGTCTGGCTCGGCGCGGTCGATGGCGAAAGCCGCGCCGTCAGTTTTATCCAGAGCGTTTACTGGGAGTTCGGTTCGGGCATCGTGCTGGAGGAAACAGGAATTACCTGGCAAAATCGTGGAACCAGTTTTTCCCTGGACCCAAACCATCGCAATTGCCTGCAACCGTACCGCCGGCCTTTTCACACTATCCAGCCGGCCCTGGCACATCTCGCCGATGGCCGGGTTATGCCCTACGGCACCATGGGCGGAGAAGGTCAGCCGCAGACACAGGCAATGCTATTCTCGCGTCATGTCCTGCATGGTCAAAATTTGCAGGCAGCAGTGACGGCGCCGCGCTGGCTTCTCGGCCGAACCTGGGGTGCAAAGAACACTAGCCTGCGCATGGAAAACCGATTCGACCCCGAAGTTATCAGTGCACTTCGCGAGGCAGGCCACGATGTTGAAGAAATTGGTCCATTTGATGAGGTTATGGGGCACGCTGGTGTGTTAGTGCTTCATCCCGACGGGTTGATCGAAGGTGCTGCAGACCCGAGGGGAGACGGGGTGGCGGCTGGATTCTAGGTATTCTCAGCAAAACCGCGGATAATGTACTGATGTAGTTGAGTATGAAGTTATAGTATTGAGATGTAGCTATCCTTTCTAGCCAAGAAATTAAGTCGGTTAGCGGATACCAACGAGTTAACTACCGTTCGACCACAATGGGTGGAATACTAAGCCAAAAGCATACAAAAGACATCGATTTTCATCAGAAATATTCCAATTTCCAGTATGGCTTTATCATCGATTCAATCTTGGCCAACCTGACATTGAGGGTTGTTAGCGGTTCGGGAATAAATGTCTCAATAAGCATACTTTGGAAAGATAAGGATTAACCTGTTCCCTGATAATTCCCTGTTAATACAAAAAAATAAAAATAACATGACGCAAAATCGCCCGGATACTCAATAGAGTAGGCTAAATGTAGCCAATTTTATGGTGCTAATTAGGTAATATTTCCCTGTATATTCCTGTTTTTCAGGGAATTTATGCTGGAGACTAGCTAGCTCGAGACTGCATCCACCGCCAATTATAACCACTAACTAATTGATAGTTAGGGCTTAATTAATTACCAAACTCTATATACGAATCTATATACGGTTCGGGTCTCAAATACGCCTAAATACCCTTCCAAGCAAGTATCAGAAATATTTTCCAATTCCGAGAACTTGAACTGACAATAGTTCTATTCTGGTTCCACACCAACGCTAAACACTTGTGAACTAGGCCCGGTGGGCGTTGGCAGAATAGTAAAAATGGGGTGTTAATATTTCCTATACTCATGGATTCTGTGAAAGAAAGTTGGCCGCCTCGGTGTACATATTAGAGAAATTACATCGCCCGCCACCCGACATGAGAATTTTTTGCCGATTTTGTTGGATTTCTTCAGCACCAGTACGCGCCGAACACGAGCAGCAGCGGTTAACGCACACATTAACCCGGTGGCCCCGGCACCGAGTACGATGACATCCCAGAATTATGACAAGCGGCAAACCTTGATAGTATTTATAAATATCCTATTTTATCGGCGATTCAGTGAGAACACCCGCGTATAATTCTCGTTTTAAACCTATTTTTTACCATATGCTAATCGCGCTTCTGCTCATTATTTTCATAGTCGCTGTATCGGTAACCATCCACTACGAGTTCCTGTTTCGGTTCACGCTGTTAATGCCGAATCTAAAAATTAAACATCGGCAGCGTATTGTGCTCGGTGTGTTTGTGGCCTTGGTCGCGCATACAGTCGAGATTTTCATATTCGCGATAGGTTATTATGGATTGAGCCGGGGAGCAGGTCAGGGCAGTTTGCAGGGAAATTTTGATGGAAGCCTTGCCGACTGTGTTTATTATTCTTTTACCAGTTTTACCACTCTGGGTTTTGGTGATATCGAGCCCTTTGGTGGTATTCGCTATCTCACCGGTGTTGAATCCCTAACGGGTCTGGTTTTAATTACCTGGACGGCGTCGTTTCTTTATATTGAAATGCGTCAGTACTGGGATTCGCAATAAAGTGACGGTTAAAAATAACTTATCGCTGTGGGGCCACGTTCTTGGCAACGTGAATGCTGGGTAAAAAATGGCTAACATGATGGGATTGCGCGACTATGAACGATATCACAAATACGGGGTATTACTAATTTCAGCACTGACCCGTCAATTGGGCCAGTGCTCCAGCGATTCCTCAATGTATCTTGATTTCAATCGATTTTGGCCTGGCATCTTCGGCCTTGGGAACCTTTACTGTCAATACACCATCCTTGTATGACGCATCAACCTTATCTGACTTAATAGCGTTTGGTAGGGTAAAGCGTCTGGAAAAAGATCCACAGTAACGTTCGGTACGATGCTGTTTGCTGCTCTTGCCGGTTTCTTTTTCCACTTTCTTTTCGCCGGTAATACTCAATACGTTATTGTCCAGGCACACGTCTATATCCTTCTTGTCAACGCCTGGCACATCAGCTCGGATCAAATAATTATTATCGTCCTCTTCGATATCCACAGTTGGTGACCATTCGGCAATACTAAAATCAGTATCGTTATTGGCGATACTACGGCCAGTTGCCAGATTGTAGCGTTCCAGCATATTTTCCATTTCCCTCAACGGTTTCCATACAGTCATGTTCATGATTTGTCTCCTGTAAAAGCAATTTAAAAATAAACTTAACGATGCGACCGTTACAGCAATCTACTAGCGTATTTAATTCGACTACTGATCGATTGCTCGCTTGCCCAAATAATAATCCGGAATGTGAAGCGCTAGTTGATGTAGATCAAAATAAAAGCTGTTTTAAACATCAATAATCTGAATTAATTATCCGCTTAAAATTCATGTCCCAATGATAAACCTGGATTCTGAAGATTTTGGATGCGCATGCGGATAATCGGTGGTAAGAGCTAAAGGCAGTTTTTTCGAAAAAGTCGATTGTGGAGGCATTAGCGCTGTATTCCAATCGAAAGAGTTTTATCAGATATCACAGCAGAATTGAAGACAAATTGACCTGGATCAATAACCGCCTGGACTGTTTACGAGACGCTGGCGATTATTTAAACGGGGAAATGATAATGGCTATCAAGGATGTATTGGTTTATGTCGACAACGACAAGGCTTGCGGCAACCGCATTCTAACTGCGGCAAATCTATGCAATCACTTCGGCGCACACCTGGCTGGCCTATACGTTATGCGTAACCTGTTCGTTCCGAACTTTCCCAACGAGTACGTTTCAGCAGCAGTCTACAACATCATCGACGAACAATCCGTAGAGCAGCGAGATTCTGCGAAAATAATCTTCACGAAGAATTCATTAGCAGCCGATAGTGCGGGTGAGTTTCGAGCGGTTGAGGGCCATGTAACCAATACACTGAGTGTGCAGAGCCGTTATGTCGACCTACTCCTCGTGCCACGAAAACAGGAGGACGAATCTAATCTTAATATTCAATATCAGTTGGGGAGTATTTTACTCAATTCGGCATGTTCAGTGCTGGTATTGCCTGATAGCAAACCGGTTACGTTACCACCACAGCGCGTGATAGTAGGATGGGATGGCAGTCGCGAGTGTGCGGCTGCATTAAGGGTAGCGCTGCCAATGCTGGCACAGGTGGAGAAAATCGATGTTGTTTCGGTCTCATCGAGTGATGCCGATGCAATTGCAATAACAACGCACATCAATCGTCACGGCATCAATGCAGAAACTCATTTGGTCGGCAGCAGTAAAAAAGGTGCTGGCCTGGCACTACTGGAAAAAGCGACGGAGCTTCGAAGTCAGCTACTGGTGATGGGCGCTTATGGTCACTCACGTTTTCATGAGCTGGTGTTAGGTGGCGCGACCAAATATATACTTGAACATGCCCAATTACCGGTATTGTTTATGCATTAGTAAAAGTTAGATCTGTTTTAAAGCGTTACCATGGCACACTCAATACGTGAATCGACCAGCCAGATAAATTGCTTAAGGACTGGAGACTCGTGATGTGGTTAAGCGCATGACCGTCAATCCCCTTGGGCGCTGGGTCGATGAGACGATTTTCGATCTTGGACGGCAGGTTCGGTGGTCCTACCTACCCCCGTTAATGGTTTATCTCGCGGCCGGTGTCTCGGGACTGACTGCCATTGTCGGTACTTTTTTCATCAAAGAGTATCTCGATCTCTCCGCAGCCTTCCTCGCCAGTCTGGCATTCTGGGCAGGTATACCCTGGACGCTGAAAATGCCGCTTGGCCATCTGGTCGATCTGATCTGGCGCTCGAAGGCGTTGCTCGTCTATCTCGGTGCCAGTCTGATCGCACTCAGTATCGGGATCATGTACGGTATTATTGCGCACACTCAATCGATGGCCCAGTTGCTGGAAATCGAGACCTGGTTTGTCATCAGTAGCATATTGGCGCCGACTGGTTATGTCGTCCAGGACGTCGTAGCTGACGCCATGACTGTAGAGGCAGTCCCCATGGTTGACGAACATGGCAAGCCTTATCCGGATAGTGAAATCAAGCAGATGCACACGACGATGCAGACGCTGGGCCGTATCGCAATCATTAGTGGTCTGATTGCGGTCGCCGCACTAAACATCACTATGTTTACGGGTGTCGAGGACATGTCGCAAGCCACGAAGGCCTCGATCTACGCTGATATATATTTGCTGGCCCTGGCTATCCCCGTGATCTCAATAATAGGCGTTACCCTCGGCACTATTTCGTTGCGGCTTCGCGCTCGTCATCTGCGTCGGCAAGGAATTGATGATGAAGAAATCGAAGGTATGCTGTTCGCATCCGGTGGGAAAACCGAACCGAATTGGTGGATTCTAGGGGGGAGTCTTGTCTTCGCCGCATTCACTTTAACCATGGGCCTTGGCCAGGTGCCATTGGCACAAGAGATCATTTTCTTCGGCTCCATGGCAATCATTTTATTTCTGATGCGGCAGTTGTTGCTTGAACTCGAACCCGCCATGCGTCGAACTCTGGTAGGAACAGCAGTAATTATCTTCGTCTTTCGGGCCGTCCCGCTGCCCGGCCCGGGTGCAATTTGGTTTGAAATTGACGTCCTCGGATTTGACCAGCAGTTCCTGTCTATCTTGTCCCTCATCGGCGCCATACTGGCGCTCGGCGGTATGGTGTTGCTCCGCCCCCTGATGGGCAAACGGTCTATAGCCTATGTAGTTGTGCTTTTAACAATCGCCGCTGGTATCCTGTCGCTACCAAACATCGGACTTTATTACGGTCTGCACGAGTGGACTGGACCGAGAACCGGAGGTATCGTCGACGCCCGATTCATCGCAGTAATCGATACGGCCATCGAATCACCGCTGGGCCAAATAGCCATGATTCCTATGCTGGCCTGGATCGCCAAAAATGCACCCGCACATCTCAAGGCTACATTTTTCGCGGTGATGGCGTCCTTCACTAATCTTGCGCTATCAGCCAGCAGTCTAGGTACAAAATATCTTAATCAGATTTTTTTGATTACCAGGGAGATCCGCGATCGACTGACAAACATGCTCGATATTCCCGCCGACTACAGTGCTCTGGGGTGGTTGTTGATCACGGTGGCGTTCATTTCCGTTGTTGTACCGCTGCTTACAATTTTGTTCATCCAAAATTCCTCGCTTCGTACCCAGGAGTAACGGCTTAACCATCCTTAGAAACTGGTGAGGTTTTATTGAACGAAAGGGATTCATTTAATTATTAAAGAAGAAGCGTCCGCCGATGGTTGAGGCTGCGTGAAAACACTAAAAATTAGTACCATCGACCAGTCAGCTAATCATATGACCTGGATCAATATTTTGGGATTGGATTGCTGTAGTTTGACTTCGAGATGGTCTTTACCGTAGCCGATAATAAGCCCACCCTAAGTTACAAAAGACGGACAAACCAGAATTGATCGAAAGAAAAAAAGCCTTTTATGTAGATGAACCTGCGCCTTCGGGATCCAAGTCATTTGGGTTACGGCGCAGCATTTCACTGCCATTGTTACTACTTTATGGGCTTGGCACCATTTTAGGCGCGGGTATTTATGTTTTGGTGGGGCAGGTTGCGGGGCTCGCCGGACATTCTGCACCACTTTCATTTCTAATCGCCGCAGTGGTAGCGGGAATTACCGGTTTTAGCTATGCCGAACTCTCCGCTCGTTACCCTTTGAGCGCCGGCGAGGCTGTTTACGTTCAGGAAGCATTTGGGCTGCCATTCTGGGCGGTCCTGGTAGGTTTGGCGGTGGCTACTAGTGGCATCGTTTCGGCGGCGGCGGTGACGAAAGGCGCAGTTGGGTATATGCAAGTTTTTGTAGCGATACCGACGCCGATATTAATCATCGGCTCGTTGCTGATATTGGGTGCGATCGCTGCCTGGGGCATATCTGAATCATTAACGGTGGCAGCGGCATTTACAGTGATTGAAATCGGTGGATTGATGTTGATTATCTGGGTGGGTCGCGATGCGTTTTCCGCTTCAAACTTCCACATTTCCGAATTTATTCCAAGCACCGACAGCGCCAACTGGCAGGGAATTATCATCGGTGCCTTTCTCGCGTTTTTCGCCTACATTGGTTTTGAAGACATGGTGAACGTTGCCGAAGAAGTTAAAAATCCGCAGCGTAATTTACCGCTGGCTATCATTTTTGCGGTTTCGATTGCGACAGTTGTTTATTTGTCCATTGCCATTGTTGCGGTACATCTGGCAAGCCCTGACGAACTGGTGGCCACTGATGCGCCGTTGGCATTTTTATTCCAACGCGCCACCGGTAATAACCCGTGGCTTATCAGTATTATCGGAATTTTCGCGGTCATCAACGGTGCGTTGATACAAATCATTATGGCTTCACGCATGCTCTATGGCATGAGTCGAAAAAAATGGCTGCCAGCTATATTTGGCCGAGTTCATTCACGAACCCGCACGCCTCTTATTGCGACCTTCACTATTGTTGCATTGGTTATGACTTTTGCGTTGTTCGTGCCGCTGGTGGCCCTGGCATCGGTGACCAGTTTTGTCTTGCTGATGGTATTTATATTGATCAATCTGGCATTGATTAATATCAAACGCCGCGTACCCGCTGAGCCGGGAATCAAGGTGTACCCACTCTGGGTGCCTGTGATGGGCGTGCTCAGCTGTTGCGCTTTGGTGATTTCTCAATTATTACCCTTAATGATATAACCACCGGGTGTCCCGAATGCCTTGTCCATCATATCCGGATAATCAAACAAAATCGATCAACTCATATGACAGGCCTGGATTGCCCCGGGGTTTAGGTTTCTTTATGATAATAAAATAGTTGGTGCTATTAATTATACTAGAGCACCGTGTTTTTTAACCGCACAAATAATTTAAATTCAGGTAAATCAACGCGTTAGCGTTTAAGGAAGGACATCAGCTAGAAAGCCTGTTCAAGCGGTCAGGTTGATAGCACCGAATACACCATGCGAGTACACATAAAAAAAGGACTCAATCTCCGGTCCGGTAACATTCCCGATAACACCATTAGTGCTATCAAACAGGCACGGACTTGCGCTTTACTTGGCCGTGATTATCCCGGATCCAGGCTCCAGGTAGTGGCCGATGAAGGCACCCCGGTTAAAGCGGGAGAACCCGTTCTGTGTGACAGGCGCAGACCCGAAATTTTGTTCACATCACCTGTCAGTGGAACAGTGACCGCGGCTCACCGGGGTGCGCGGCGCAAGTTGATTTCTCTCGAAATAACCTCCGACGGCAAGGGGGATAGCATTCAATTCGACATACCGACAAGCCTCGATCACGATAATATTCAACGCCTGATGCTGCAGTCCGGGTTGTGGGCAACGCTGCGAAGTAGACCTTTCGGACATATTCCGGCCCCAGGGCGAAATCCCAAGGCGTTACTGGTTACTGCAATAGATACCCAGCCATTGGCACCGGATCCTGCGGTCATTATTTCAAAATACATCAACGAGTTTTCGTGCGGGCTAAAGACACTTTGTGATCTGGTTCTTGCATCTGTCTTTCTTTGTAAGTCATCCACGGCCGATTTTCAATTTGACGACTCTTGTCGGGCCGAGGTTGTGGAGTTCGATGGCCGTCATCCAGCTGGCCTCGTCGGCACCTTGATCCATCGCCTGTGCCCGATAGGTTTTAATAACGAAGAAGTATGGCACATAGAATATCAGGACGTGATTTCGTTGGGGCACATGATCAGTACGAGCAGGCCCTGGTTTGAGCGGGTAATATCGCTGGCTGGCCCGGCAGTGAAAAATCCGCGCCTGATTAGAGTGCCGCTCGGTGCCGGCATAGGCGACATTACCGACGGAGAGCTGGTTGACATTTCTGCCCGGGTGATTTCCGGTTCGGTACTTTCGGGTCATACGGCCTTCGGTCATGAAGCCAGTCTCGGGCAACGTCATCGTCAGGTGACGGCAATTTTCAACACAGATTCAACGCAATCAAACGGATCACCCAGAACACTGTTTAACACCGGTATCGGTGATGAAGCCGATGCGCTGATCCCGACAACAGATCTTGATGCGGTGGCTCCTCCCGGGATTCTCGCGGTACCGCTGTTACGCGCATTGCTTGTGGGTGACGTCGAGCGCGCACGCGATCTGGGCGCGCTTGAACTGGTGGAGGAAGACCTGGCTCTGCTCAGTTACACCTGCCCTTCCAAAACTGACTATGGCCCGCTTTTAAGGGATTTGCTCGAGCAAATGTACAAGGAGGGCTTATCAGCACGCGGATAATTATGGAGGCGGGGCCTTACATCCGGTCTACCAATAGTATCGAACGCATACGGGTTTTACGTCTGCTCGCCTTATTGCCGGTGCTGATTGCGGCGACAGGCAACACGGGTTACCAGTATTTGCTCGCGCTCGCCGACGATGGTGGCAAAGGCGCTGATGGCTGGCTAGAAAGATTCCTTCTCGTTGATAAAATCGACTTTGCCAGTCCAGGCTTGCTTGACGTTATCGTAAGCGGCCTGATTCATTTGTTGCCGGTTTTCGCTATGGCTTTATTCTCCGCTGGGGTCTGGGAGCGGATATTTTCCGAAAAACGCAACCGTCGCTTCGATGTCGGTGTGGTTTATACCGCGCTACTGTTTACCTTATTAATGCCGCCTGGCGCTACATTCTTCCATATCGCTTTCGGCATATCATTCGCGATGGTGTTCGCGCATGGCATATTCGGTGGCGAAGGTAAGTCGTTTCTAAATCCAGCTCTGGTGGCGGTCGCCGTGGTACAGATATCATTTCCGAGTGCATTAACTAATCATCCGCTTTGGACAGGTCTTAATGGCTACGCCGGGACAAAAAACCTGGCGCTTTATGATCAACAGATTAGTGACGGTACTGTTTGGTCCGAATTTGAGTGGTGGGACGCATTTTTCGGTACTACTCAGGGCCTCATGGGCACCACATCGGTGCTGGCGGTGCTGGCAGGCGCCGCAGTTTTGATATACGGGCACATCGCCTCCTGGCGCTTGCTGGTCGGTCAATTATTCGGGGTAATTGTCGTTGCGACAATTGCCAACAAGATGGGTGGCGGGATACTCGATATGCCCTGGTACTGGCATTTGGTAATGGGTAGTTTCGCGTTCGCTGCTGTTTTTATCGCCACCGACCCGTCGACTTCATCGTCTACCAATACAGGGCGCTGGGTGCAAGGATTCCTGACTGGTGCACTGGTCGTCTTTATCCGGGTAGTTAACCCGTCACATCCTGACAGTGTCATTCCGGTTCTATTGCTTGTATCGATGCTCGTACCACTGATCGATCATATCGTGGTGTGGTTCAATATCCGGTGGCGGGATTTGCGCCATGGCTAACAGCAACCTGTCGGGTAGCCCGGTGAAGGCGCTGAAGACGGTCCTCCTGGTGGCGGTGGTCTGTGCAGTACTGGTGTCGCTCACCGCAGTTTCTCTGCGACCCCTTTATCTTGCCAATCTTGAAACTGAACGTATGGCAAGACTGGCCACCATTGTGGAGACCCTCGACCGGGTAGCAGATGGTATACGACTCGAAGATATCGAGGCGCGGGTGGTTAAGCTCGAAGACGGTACTTACTCAGATGACATCGACCCGGCGACTTATGATGCCCGTCGGGCCGCGAATGATCCGGGTAAAAGCGTCGATATCCCACCACAACTGGATCTGGCCGGAATCAAACGTCGGGCCGATCATGCTGTGGTTTATTTGATCCGAAATTCGAATAATAGGGTAGATGCCCTTATTTTACCGGTCAGGGGTGTCGGCTATCAATCGGCGCTATATGGCTATCTGGCGCTGGCTGCCGATGTCAATGAAATTCTTGCGCTCAAGTTTTATGAACATGGCGAAACGCCCGGCCTCGGTAGTCGTATACAAGACCCGGACTGGGAGGCCCTGTGGCCCGGCAATAATGCTTTTGACGATTCCGGCAAGGTAAGCATTCGTGTTGGCGCCAGTGCGGGCTTTGCCGGTGATCGCATAGATGGCATCACCGGAGCTACTCGAACCACTACCGGCGTTGATTGGCTGGTTCAATTCTGGTTGGGTGACTTCGGCTTCGGGCCTTATCTCGAACGTATCCGTAGGGGGGAAGGTTAATCAATGGCAAGCAAAAACTGGAATATCCTCGGTACTCCGTTAGTCAGTGAAAACCCGATCACGCTTCAAATCCTCGGAATTTGTTCGGCTTTAGCGGTCACCACTTCACTCGATACGGCATTAGTGATGACTATTGCTGTTACTTGCGTGCTAGCCGTATCGGGTGCAGCAGTGAGCCTGATACGCAATCAACTGCCGTATTCGGTGCGCATTATTGTGCAGATTACGATCATCGCTTCGCTCGTTATTATTGTCGATCTTGTGCTTAAGGCTTACCTATTTGAAATCGGTAAACGACTGTCGGTATTTGTCGGCCTGATTGTGACCAACTGTATCGTGCTGGGTCGGGCCGATGGGTTTGCGATGCGTAACAATGTGGGTGCGAGCATTCTCGATGGTATTGGCAATGGTCTTGGTTACGGTCTGATCTTAATGATGGTTGGTGTGATCCGCGAGTTTTTCGGTCGTGGCAGCCTGTTCGGAAAGCAAATTCTGATTCCCACATCGCAGGGCGGTGGTTTCGAACCATTGCATATCATGCTGTTGCCACCGAGCGCTTTTTTTATCATCGCCTGCATTATTTGGTATATTCGGGGTAGAAGGCCCGAACAGATTGAAAAACCGGAATTTCAAATTCGCGTCAAAGCCCCACGCGCTCAGGCTGGAGGTGAAGGACAATGAGCGGACTGTTCGATATTTTCATGCGCTCGGTATTTGTCGAGAATCTGGCGCTATCATTTTTCCTCGGCATGTGTACTTTCCTGGCGGTATCGAAACGGGTGGAAATCGCTTTCGGTGTCGGTCTCGCGATGACAGCGGTGCAAACCGTGACGGTACCGGTTAACAACCTGATCTATCTGAATCTGCTGGCCCCTGGTGCACTAGCCTGGGCAGGGCTTGAATATATCGATCTTTCATTTTTGAGCCTGATCGTCTTTATCGGTGTAATCGCCGCGATGGTGCAGGTGCTGGAAATGACACTCGAATTCCATCTGCCTAAACTGCATCGCGCACTCGGCATATTCCTGCCCCTGATTACAGTCAACTGCGCCATTCTCGGCGGTAGCCTGTTTATGGTCGAACGCTCGTATACATTCGTCGAAAGCATCGTTTATGGCTTTGGCACCGGTATCGGCTGGATGCTGGCGATCGTCATGCTGGCTGCGATTCGAGAGCGCCTGAAGTACTCAGACATCCCTAAAGGGATGGAAGGTCTGGGTATTATCTTTGTTGTCGCCGGGCTAATGTCGCTCGGTTTCATGGGCTTTGCCGGGGTGGGATGAGAAATGCTGGAAATTATCCTCAGTGTCGCTTCCTTTACCATTATCGTCCTGCTATTAACGTTGTTTGTGCTTGGTGCAAAACGGTTACTGGTGCCATCTGGCGAGTGCAGGATCGGTATCAACGGAAGCAAAATAGTTAGCGTGGATATCGGCCAACGTTTGCTTGATGTATTAACCAGGGCCGGTATCAACCTGCCATCTGCCTGTGGTGGTGCCGGTACCTGTGGCTTGTGCAAAGCTCGTGTTACAGAAGGGGGGGGAGAACCCGGGCCGCAGGAAATGGCTTTGCTTCCACGAACCGAAACGACGAAGGGAATACGCCTGGCCTGCCAGGTGCCGGTAATGAGCGACATGAAGGTCGAGGTGGATGAAATTTATTTTGGTGTAAAAACCTGGCAATGCAGAGTTGAAAGTGTGCACAACCTTACCACGTTGATCAGTGAAATCGTGCTTAAACTGCCCGAAGGAGAAAAGGCCGATTTTAGGGCAGGTAGTTTTGTCCAGGTTACCTGCCCTCCTTATCAACTGGACTTTTCACAATTGATTATAGACGAGGCATACCGGGATTCCTGGGATAAATCCAGGCTATGGTCACTTAAGGCATCGTCCAGCGAACCCACTACGCGGGCCTATTCTATTGCCAATAAACCCGGGGTTTGTGACTCGATTAGCCTGAACATACGTATCGCACTGCCCCCGTCGCAGGCTAATTTCCCTCCCGGTGTTGTTTCAAGCTGGCTGTTCTCTTTAAAACCGGGCGATCAGGTCGAGGTAACAGGCCCCTATGGCCTGTTCTTTGTCCGACCGACCGAAAAAGAGGCAATCTTTATCGGCGGCGGTGTCGGTATGGCGCCTTTATATGCGCAAATTCTGGATTTACTTGAAACGCAGCACTCAAGCCGAAAAATCAGCTACTGGTATGGCGCGCGTTCAAAACGCGAGCTTTACTATGACGATCAATTCGAGCGCTTGCAATCGAAGTATCAGAACTTCAGTTGGCATGCAGCTTTATCCGAACCCGAGCCGAACGACAAATGGCAGGGGAAAACCGGTTTTATCCACAAGGTGATTTTTGACGATTACCTGTCCAGCCATACCGCACCCGAAGACTGCGAATACTACCTCTGTGGACCGCCTTTAATGGTCAAGGCGGTACTAGCGGTGCTGGATGATCTTGGAGTAGATGCGGACGCTATTTATTACGACGACTTCGGCGTCGGCTAACAGGAATTATTGTTATGATCACTATATTTTTCACTATAAGCATTTTTGTATTGGCGGTGCTCGGGCTTGCCGTCGGTGTAATATGCCACCGTAGTCCATTGCAAGGCAGTTGCGGTGGGTGTGCAAACTGTCTGTGTCGAAGGAAACAATCATGAGCAAGTTACCTGTAGTAAATGACTATATGACGAAGACCCTGTACATATTTTCACCATCGGACAATATTCACACCGCTGCAAAAACGCTGATGGATAAACATTTTTCTGGCGCTCCGGTGGTTGACGAGGCAGGAAACCTGGTCGGGGTATTATCCAAAAAAGATTGCCTGAAAGTGGTTTATGTGGCGAGTTATCACCAGGACTGGGGTGGCAGGGTAGATGAATATATGAGCCGTGAGGTATGCACAATCAAATCGGGTACCGATATCATTACCGCCGCCGATCTGTTCGTCGAATCCAGTTATAGACGATTTCCGGTGCTGGAAAACGGCCGCATGATTGGCCAGATAAGTCGCCAGGATATTCTGCGGGCTTTATATGACCAATGGCCAGGCCAGGGTGAAAGTTAAAGGTGGCCTGATGCATCAATTTGCTGAAATGTTGTTTGCCCTTGGTTGTATCCTGTTATTAGGGCTCGTAACGGATTTGATTGGACGAAGAACCTTCCTGCCACAAGTTACTCTATTGCTGGCCCTTGGAATCGTACTCGGCGACGAAGTTTTGGGAGTAATACCAGTCATCCTGAGTGACCAGTTCGAGTTTATAACCAATACCGCGTTGATGATGATCGGATTTCTGCTTGGCGGCAAGCTGACGATAAAATCTCTAATGCAATCCGGTCGCCAACTTGCCTGGATATCACTATCTGCAGCACTCGGTACCACGCTGATCGTAGCGCTGGTACTGTTGGCCGTCAGAGTGCCGCTGGAAATTGCCATTCTGTTAGGTTGCATTGCTGCGGCTACTGCTCCCGCAGCTACATATAATACGGTACTTGAATCAGGCAGTAAGAGCCGGTTTTCCAATATGCTGCTGGCCATAGTAGCCATTGATGATGTCTGGGCACTCTTGCTATTCAGCTTTGGACTGGCGCTGATTTCATTGCTGAGTGGTATGCAGGGCATCTCTGTCGCCTTACTGGGCGTATCCTACGAAATTGGCGGTGCCCTGGTACTCGGAGTGTTAATCGGCCTGCCTGCCGCTTATCTGACGGGTCGGTTGAAACCGGGAAATCCGATGTTGACCGAGGCGCTTGGTCTGGTATTTATCTGTGGGGGCGCAGCTATCTGGCTGGACGTCTCCTTCATGATCGCTGTTATCGCGATGGGTGCAGTAATCAGCAACTTCGCGCGACATCATGACTACCCATTCCACGAAATAGAAAACATCGAGTGGCCCTTCATGGTAGTCTTTTTCATATTGGCTGGCGCTTCTCTCGACATAGGCATGTTAAATGAGCTCGGCATGATTGGCGCTGCCTATTTATTGGCAAGGATTGTCGGTAAGCTGATCGGTACCTGGCTCGGCGCCTGGGCTAGCCGGGCGAATTTGGAGATAAGACACTGGATGGGGTTTGCATTATTACCGCAGGCAGGCGTGGCGATTGGAATGGCCTTACTGGCGGCTACCAAATTTCCGGAGCACCGTCAGAGTATCCTGTCTATTGTAATAAGCACCACGGTATTCTTTGAGCTGATCGGTCCTGTTTTTACGCTTGTCGCGATCAGGAAAACTGAGAAATCAACGGAATAAGGACTGTAATAGCTACATCCCTGCGGGACACTCTATCAAAATTTTATTGTAATCGTTCTCTTAGAATTTCATAGGGCGTTTGACCCTCAAAAGCGCCATGAGGGCGAGAGAAATTATAAAAGTTCTCCCATTCGGTCAGCTTCTTATAGAGATCTACGTCATCGACGTAATTTAGAAGCTGATAGAACTCTTCCTGGTCTGAGCGATGTGAACGTTCTACCTTGCCATTTAACTGGGGTGAACGAGGTTTTATATAAGCGTGCCGAATACCTTTATCTTCGACGTGCCAGTGAAATTAGGCCTGAAACTCATGCCCCCGGTCTGTCCGTACTTCACGAATACGGAAAGGGAATTTATCAATCACATAATCTATAAAATCACAGGCATTTTTTTGGTTATGCCGAGCATATATCTTTAATACTCTTACCCGTGTCGCATCATCGATAGCCGTGTAATGATATCGTTTTACGGAACGCTTGCTTTTAACTATGAATTTCAAAAACTTAACATCAACTTGTATTTGATGGCCTGGTACTTGTTTCTGGTAACGCTTGGTGTGTATTTTACGCAGGCCAGTATTGCGAGGAAGACGATTTATGCCATGCCGGTAGAGTATATGGTAGACAGATGCGTCACAGATTTTTATACCATGGTAGCGGGCCATATACCAAACAATTCGAATGAGACCCAAATGATATTTTTTACGCAGGTAAAGTACCCGGTTGATCACTTCCCTGGATAATTGATTGGGATGGCTTTTGGCTACAGGTGGTTTATTGACCAAACCTAACTCACCATTCCTATCGTAAGCAGTTTTCCAACGATAAAAGCTCGACCTGGGTATGCCGAAATAACGGCAGGTTTTACGGATATTCCTAATCTTCTTTGCATGTTCAAGTACGCGTAATCTATTTTTTACCACACGTTGGTTTTCATTCATGATGACAATCTCCTAAAGGTTAATTATTAGGATAGACTGTCCCATAGGGTCTGACATATCTACAGACAGCACGCAGCGCATTGCAAATTTATGGATATTCAAAAACGATCCAATTCCACTACCGATACGAGGCGACTATGTTTCGCTTTTGCCGTCGCACTGTCGTTCGCGCTGTTTCTATGGGTGGTGAAATTTGCAGAGTATTTTGGCGGTCTCGATTTTATCCAGTTTGGTATTTATCCGCGCCGGGCAGGCGGGCTCGCAGGGGTTCTCTTCGCACCCTTCATCCATGGCTCCTTCGCGCACCTGTTCGCCAACACCGCCCCGATTATTGTAATCGGAACAATGCTACTCTACGGTTACCCGCGAGCGGCCAAAGTATTGCTGCCGGTTGTCTATCTCGGCGGCGGCTTAGCTGTGTGGATGTTTGCCCGCGAGGCTTATCACATCGGCGCAAGTGGTCTCGCATTCGGTATGTTGTTCTTCGTCTTTACGGTCGGTGCACTTCGGTGGGAGCGGCGCACCATAGCCCTCTCGCTAGTAGTATTTTTTCTTTACGGAGGCATGATCTGGGGTGTTTTACCCGTGGCAAGCGACGTTTCCTTCGAGTCGCATTTGAGCGGTGCGCTACTCGGTATTGTGCTGGCCTTCCTGCTGAGACGTCTTGATCCTGAGTCGCCGCGTAAGCAGTATAGCTGGGAGACCGAGGAGGCGGAAGCCGACGACTACGACTGGCCAAACCGACCCTAGCTCAAAGCGAACCGATACCTACCCCATTGGACGGTACTGGCTTGACAGCGACTCCCGATTAAAGGAGCGGACCCTAGATTCAATCGCAATATTGCAAAAACAGCTTCTGAAAATCGAATTTACTTAGTCTGGCACTAACTGCAATTGATCCATCAGAGTAAATAAATCAGGCATCCACCAAAACTCTGCCATTTTCCCATTTTCTACTCGAACAATACCCATCGCACCCCAGGTCAACTTCTTTCCACTAGGCTCGACACCAAATATCTTTCCCCTCTGAGTCGCTTTGATAATTGCGCGAAATGCTACTTTCTCCCCGTCTGAAACGAGGTCATTTATCTGAATTGAAAAGTCCGGGAAATAATCGAATGTGGCAATTAGCCAGTGTCTAAGTGCAGCGGCTCCTTTTGGATAATCCGGAGTAATAAAGGCGAAGTGGAATTGAAAATCGTCAGTGCAAATCTCAAGTGCTAGATCGGGTTGCTGTAGGTTTATGCCTTCCTCGTGCCAACTTCGTACAAGTTCCTCGTTGTCTAGGTTCATGCTCTTGCCTCACTAGTGGAAAATGATCGTTAAGAAACAAGCTTCTACTGCTCATATACTACATCAATCAGCAGCGAGCTGTTTTAATAGCTTCCCAGAAAGCGGACCCTCGTAGCTAATAGTTAAGAGGCAGAGAACAGCACAGACGAGATATTATCAGGGTCTCGCCATACCAATTTGATTTTCGCTAGTTTCACGAATTGTTCAGAGGTATGATGGAATGCTGGTAAACAAAATCTAATAACAACTACATCAAATAAGGAGAAATTTTTATGTATGCTCGTTTACTGAAATTTAATACCGATCCGAATAGACGCTCCGAAGTTGAGGCGTTAGCCGACAGAGTTTTCGCACTAGCCAAGGAGCAAAAAGGATTTATCAGTATCCACTTTATTATTTCTGCAGATGAGAGTGAGTATGGCTCGTTCAGTCTATGGGAATCAGAGAATGATGCCGAAACAGGAGGCAGTGCAATACGATCGGAGGTAGCAGAGACGTTACAGGGTATAGCCACTGCACCACCAACGATTGATGTATACGAAGTTTATAAACCGGGGTAAAAGCTGGGAAGAATATATTCGGGGGCATTCCTCTTGATACAAGTATTTGGAATTTCCGGTATGAGCACGAACCGATAATTCTCTGACCGAATATTACTGGCTGCTTCCGGTTAGCTGACGTTCATTTTACTACTGCGAACTAGTGCTCCCGGCACACAGCGGACCTTGGTGGTAGAGAGCAAGAACACAGAAATATACTGCTATCATTGAAATTGCATAAAACCACATACAACTACAAATCAAAAACTAAAAATTTAATCGGAGGGAAATGCAGATGAATTGGGACGCTTTTTCGGCTATTTCACGCGCGGTCGCCACATTGGCAGTTACGATGACAGTAATCTATCTTGCCATTCAGGTTAAAACCAGCACGAAGGCTACTAATTCGCAAACGTATCAATTTGCCACTCAGGCCCTTGGGGAGATGGCCTCAATTGTTGGTGTCAGCAAAGACTTGTCGCATATTTATGTCCACGGCATGGCTGATCCAGATTCGATAGACAAGGAGGAGTATTACCAGTTTTCCTATCTAACGATAAGCCTTTTCAGGCGATATGAGAACATTTTTTACCAGTGGCAGTCGGGGATGATTGACGAGGATTTTTGGAGCGGTCACCGAAACAATCTACTTTGGTTCTACTTTCAACCAGGGACACAACGCTGGTGGAGCGAACGACGAGGGGGTTTTTCTGATAGATTTCGTTCATTTCTGGATAGCTGTACACAAGATGATTATGTGGCGCAGCCAGAACGGTTTGTCTAAGCGATGATATTTTATCGTATAACCTCAATGAACGACCCCGAAAAACCTTGGAGTTCAGGACACCGGCAGAGAGATTTAACGCATGTGTTGCATCGACCGGTTGAGGTGGCAGCACATTGCAGCTATTACCGCTTGAATTTTGAATGTCCGCTCTCCTAGGAAATTTTTCATATAGTAGACTTTTTGAGAAAGCAATTAGTCTGTTCCCTGTTAATACAATAAAATAAAAGTAACATGACGCTAAATCACCCGGTTATTCAATAGGCTAGGGAATTTATGGCCGATTTTATGGTGCTAACTATGCATTATTTCCCTGTAATTTCCTGTTTAACAGGGATTTTGGGGGAGACGAGTTCGCATCTGACCCCGATATACCTGAGTCTCCGGATTACCCGGGGAGATTCAATCAAGATATGATATAATTTTTTGTCGCATAGGAAGTCTTAAAAAGCCTTTAATGTGAAAACATTAGTGTGAACAAACACTAATTATTTAAAGAATAATGAAATTAAATGAGGAGTTGAAATATGAACAAAGCAATTTTCAAGGGGTTGTTGGCAAGCGCGACGGTTATTGCTGGATTTGCCATGTCTACCCCAGCCTTTGCAGATGATCTGAATTGCAACACAGCCAAGCTTATCGTACCGTGGAGTCCGGGCGGTGGAACTGATATTGTTTTCCGGATCTTTGCTAATGCGATTAATGAATCCGGTGCAAAACCACAGGTGCAGGTTATTAATATGGGCGGACAGGGCGGCAATAAGGGTGCCAAGGAAGCTCGAAAAGCCAAGCCAGACGGGTGTACCCTGTTCGCTATCCACCAGAGTGCAATCACCAGCTATTTAAACGGTCGTGTGGATTTTACCTGGGATGCATTTGAACCTGTTGCCCTGGTCACAAACTCACCGGAAATTATTGGTGCATCAGCCAATGTTCCGTGGGAATCCTTTGGAGAGTTTAAAAAGGCCACCCTTGCTGCACCTGACACGGTTCTTACAGGAGCAACATTTGGATCAACCAGTCAATTTGTATGGTTAATCCTGGGAAAAGAAACAGGTATGACATTCAAATATGTGCCATTTGACGGAACCAGGGATCGAATGACGGCTCTGCTTTCCGGGGCGATTCAGCTCGGCAGTCTGAATGTTACTTCGGGTAAAAAATATCTCCAAAATGGAGATTTGAAAGCATTTGCCATCGCTAATGACAAGCGTTCAAAACATCTACCGGATCTGCCAACCCTCAAGGAACTTGGGATTGACATGGTTTACGGCGTTACCCGTGGCATTGTTGTGCCAAAAGGAACATCGAGAGCTGTTATTGATCATTGGGCCGCCGCGATTAAAATAGCGTCTGAAAGCCCCGAAGTCGCGAAACAAATGGACGCGAAGGGAACTGATGTAAATTACCTGGGACCCGACGAATACAGGGCCTGGTTTGAAAAAACCTTCAAAGATCATGAGAGGGTCGCTGTTGAGATCGGCATGTTTATAAAATAAGTAATGATTGCGGGGTTACGGCTCGGATATATTATATTCGAGCCGTATTCGTTATTTAAAGGCATGTACTCAGATGAATCGTGTGAACCGGGATAGCATAATCGCCATCTTGCTGCTGATGATGTGCGGGACTTTTTTTGTTGCCAGTTTTGACATACGTGTACCAGATTATGGAACCTTGCCACCCACTGCGTGGCCGCGAGCGATATTGACCTTCCTGAGCATTCTTTCTGCCATATATCTTGTTCAATCCATTAAAAACCCACCGGAGTCTATGAAGACTACTGGCGGCCTTAAAGGCCTGATATCAGAATTTAAAAATCCTATTTGGTGTTTTGCTTTATATTTGGCCTTCCTTATTACCCTGCCTGTTTTAGGAATGTTAATTGGCGGAATACTATTCGTCTTCTGCATGTTGACAGTATTGAGTGGCGCTGGCCGCTCTAAATTTCTGCTGCACGGCGTGATAGCAGTATTATCGGTTGGCCTGATGTGGAGCCTTTTTACCTATGCTCTGAATGTGATGCTGCCCGAGGGCATGCTGATCTCATTTAGCTAGGCCCAGGGAACCTCTGATCAATTCATGATTATTGAAAATGTTATCGGGGCCCTGGATGCCCTGTTTACTTTTCAGACCATGTCTTTAATGGCTATTGGTGTCATTGCCGGATTGATGGCTGGTGCAATACCCGGGTTTACAATCACCATGGCTGTGGTTCTTACGCTGCCTTTTACTTTTGGGATGTCTTCCATTCAGGGCGTCGCTATCATGGTATGCGTCCTGGTCGGGGGTCTCTCCGGCGGGCTGATGTCAGGTATTCTTACTGGAATTCCAGGAACACCATCCTCCGTAGCAACGACTTTTGACGGCTTCCCAATGACCCGTAATGGTCGCCCCGGTCTGGCGCTGGGAATTGGAGTCTGGTCTTCATTTTTCGGGGGGACAATCAGTGCCATTTTGTTGATGACGCTTGCGCCTCAGTTGGCAAAAATAGGCCTGGAATTTCAGCCGTGGGATTATTTTGCGTTGGTTATGTTTGCCCTGACAATCACCGCCAGCTTGTCTGGTGCTAATCTGGTTAAGGGTTTGATAGCGGGCATGCTTGGTCTTCTAGTTCAGACCATTGGAGAAGACGAAATCATAGGCGTAGCGCGCTTTAATTTTGGCAACGAAGCCCTGCTCCAGGGGTTTGATTTTCTACCCGTATTGATTGGATTGTTTGCCTTCAGTCAGTTGCTGTCTGATGTCAAAGATCCAAAATTAGCGGTTCAATCGCTTGCTGACAGCGGTAAAACAACAGCTGTAATTGAACATAAACAGGCCTTGATTGAGATTTTCCAACGTTGGACCATCGTTATACGCTCTTCTCTTATTGGGGTTTTTACCGGCATCCTTCCGGGTGCGGGCGGTTCGGTCGCTAATATTCTGGCCTATGACCAGGCCAAGAAAGCCTCTAAATATCCCGATAAGTTTGGCACCGGTATTGCGGATGGAATTATTGCCCCTGAAGCATCAAATAATGCGGTTGAAGGTGGAGCTTTGATTACCTTGATGGCGCTTGGTATTCCTGGCGATGTTACGGCCGCCGTCATGTTGGGAGCATTGTTAATCCATGATGTTGTCCCCAGTCCATCATTCATTGGCGATGAACCCATTCTTGCCTATTCAATTTTTATGGCGTTTTTCATTGGTAATTTCATGATGCTGGCATTTCAGTCTGTGACATTGCGAATGTTCATTCTTGTTACCAGGGTACGAAAATATGTTCTGGCATCAGTCATTTTGGCTCTTTGCGGCATCGGCGTGTTTTCGCTCCATAATATCGAATTCGACCTGTGGGCATTGTTCTGGTTCGGTATGCTGGGATTTCTCATGCGCCAATTTGGTTTTCCGTTGGCTCCAATGATACTTGGCGTAGTGCTGGGGAATATTGCCGAGATCAATCTCGCTCGAGCCATGGCTATCAACAGTGATTTATCTATATTCTTGACCAGGCCCTGGTCCCTGCTTTTCTTGTTGATTGCCTTATTCTCCATAATATTTCCCTATTTTCAGCATAGCAGGGGCAAAAGCATATGGACCTTATTTTATTTGCCAACGGCTCTTATTTCAATTTCGGCACCGCTGATGATGATGGGAGGGATCCCAAGACCAACTATTGCAGGGTGCCTTATAGTATTCAGTTTCTGGATTTTATATAAACGCGCTAAAACGGGATGGGATCCGGCGCAACTTGCTGTTCTGAAGCATGAAATTACAGAAGGCAAATAGCTTCTTGATAAAAGCCGATTGGTGGTCAGGGTTTTAACTTCAGGACTAATTAACTGTTAACTCCCTACCCTGAATGTCGATACCAGCCCTTCAAGTGTAGACATCAGGGACAGGGCAGTGAGTTTACCTGTCCCCGGTGTTTCATTCGTCGGTACCCCGGCAATCGAAATTTCAAAATGTACAGAATCGGCGTCGACGATAAGAGTGTGGCAGTTTCGATCCGCGCTGGGGTCAGCCCAGATTTCGTATTCTGTGCGGTCGGGACCGATACCGGCAAATGCCAACGCCACTGTCAAGTTAACGTTGGCAGGGAATAGTGAAGCCGCCTCGGCAACATTTCCTTTAAACAGGCATTTCGCCTCCGTCAAACTGTCCAGATCTATGCCCTGTTCGACTACATATTTAGCCGTTCGTAGGGACCTGGGCGGTTTATGGGTCTTCATGACCACCGAATGAATAGTCCCGTACGATGCAGCACGGACGGCATCCAGCCCGACAATAGCCCCAGATGGCACGATGATGCTTCCACCATTTTCACGGGCAAGATCTATCAGGTCTAGGCGCGGCAACAGTGAGGTCACACTGAGCGGCATGAATATACGCCCTTTGCTGAGCGTCGACTCGGCGATTTCGGCAAAAAATTCCGGTGGTGCACATTCGACTACCACGTCTGCCACATCGGCGAGTTCACGAATATCAAGCACTGGTGGCCGAGCGTTGAACATCGATACGCGATCCCTGGCCCGATCTTTGTTGCCTGCGGAAATGGCGACAAGTTTCAATCCAGCTACCCCCTTATCCAGCCATTTTGCAGTTGGTAATCCAACGGCGCCAAGCCCGCACAGAGCAACTTTAAGTGTCCGCTCGTTTGGAGATATAAGATCGGAAGACATTCAGGTACCAGAGAATTCAAAACCGGATAAAGGGTGGCTTTCTGTGATGATATTAATAACCGATTGCACAGCCATCCTTGCGTGATTCTGAACCGCCCCGCAAGGTACCGTTATCCCAGTCAATCTGTATCGCCTGAGCACCGCCATGCGCTTTTTGAGGTCTTGCGATCTTGTGCCCCATGCGGAGGAGTTCCGCTTTGACGCTGTCAGGAACACCATCTTCAACATCGACAACCCCGCCACCAGGATTGGGGAAAACACGAGGGAATTCGATGGCTTCCTGAAGATCCATGCCATACACATGAAGATTATGCAGGAGGTGAACATGCCCTGTCGCCTGATAGTCCCCGCCCATGACACCAAACGGCATGACCGCACGTCCATCCTTGACGAGCATGCCGGGAATAATGGTGTGCATTGGACGCTTGCGGGGGGCGATGCAATTGGGGTGAGCGGGATCTGTCCTGAAACTGATACCCCTGTTTTGAAGTAGAACACCTGTTCCAGGGGCCATCAAGCCGGTTCCAAATCCATTAAACAGGGAGTTAATAAAGCTGACGGCATTCCTGTCTTTATCGACAACCGTGATGTAGACCGTATCGTCATGGCGCACCAGGTTTGATAAGGGTTCGACGGGCCCGGCTTTGAGCCTGTCAATTTTGGCACGAAGCGAGGCTGCATGTTCTTCGGATAACCAGCGTTCGACCGGGACATCCATCATTGATGGGTCAGCCAGTGCGGCATCCCGGTCGGCGTAGGCTAGCCGTGTGGCCTCAATTTCAAGATGGAGCCGTGCGGAGGAGAGAGGATCAAGTGACTCGATGCCCATACCCTCCATGATATTCAAGATTTCGAGAGCAATAATTCCCTGGCCATTCGGGGGGCATTCATAAACCTCGTGCCCGTTGAAGTCGATTTTAATCGGCGTGACATAATCGGCTGATGTCGCTGCAAAATCTTCCATGGTATGAACACCACCGATGCTGTTGAGGTATTTTACGATGGCTTCTGCGTTTTCCCCTTCGTAAAATGCGGCACGCCCCTGTTCAGCGATGCGTTCGAGTGTATTGGCATGGTCCGGTTGACGATGAACCGTGCCATAGGCTGGCGCCTTGCCGTCCTTCAAATAAATACTCCGGGTCGTTGGGTCTGCTGATAAATGTTTTTCGTTGCTCGACCAGTCATCCCAAACTCTGTGCGAAACCGGGAACCCGTCACGGGCAAAACGGATTGCCGGTTGCAATATTTCACCGAAACTCATTGTGCCATGATCCACATTTAGTTTGCTCCAGGCATCGACTGAACCGGGAACAGTTACCGCGTGAGGACTTTGCCGCTCGATAGATGTAATACCCTGTTTCGCATACCACTCCGGGGTTGCTGCTGCCGGCGCCCGCCCCGAGCCATTGAGGGCAATAATATCGCCTGCGCCAGCGGGAGCATACAGGGCGAAGCAATCGCCGCCTATACCCGTTGACTCCGGTTCTACGACACACTGTACAGCACAGGCAGCGATGGCGGCATCGATGGCATTTCCACCTGCCTGAAGAATGTTTATCGCGGTGATTGTTGCAAGAGGGTGCGAGGTTGCTGCCATCCCATTCATTGAATGAATGGTCGAGCGTCCGGGTAATTGCAAATTTCTCATATGAAAATCTCTTTTATTACTGCCTGTTTTTAGGGGTGATTGATGTCGATCAATTTGGAGCAGTACCCTGAATTTATTAGGAATTGCCCTAATCTTTATAAGACAGGGTAGCGAAACTTTTTATTGCGAATAACATTTAGGTGCTTAGCATATTCTGACATATCACTGATAATGTTTGTAGGCTAACAGGCCGGCCGCTGCGTCGCTCAGGATCTGATCTGTGTCTTCAAAACGGAGAAGGCCCTGGAATAGAAGAGTAGTTCCTGTGGTCAACAACCGGGTTTCGAATCCTTGAATGATTCGGTTATTACCTGAGATGCTAGGTAATATGCCGACGTCGGCGAAGGCTACCACCCGAGTGGGCATGCTTGTCCTTGCGTTTTTGCGCCAGGATGTCGAGACCATCCCTGTCTTGCTCCACGGCGAGCCACAGATATCACCTCTCACCTCTAACCATCACGATATAATCCTCATTCATCTACCCTGTGTCGCCAGGTGAGCCAAGACGTTTCTTGATTGATCGAGCAGACGCTGGGCCGAATTTGTTACACCAGTTACGAATGGTTGCGAGGGAAACAACAATTCCTCTCTCAGCCAGAAGATCCTCGACATCGGCAAAGCTGAGACAGAAACGGATGAAATAGCCAGACAGCATGGCTGATGTTTTCGAGAGGAAAACGGTATCCATGGTTAAGCTGGTTTGGTTTTGCTCATGCCATCAGTCTAACCGATTGAGTTACCGTTGAACCATAAATCTACATTTCTGTGAGGTGTCGTAGCGGTAAATCATATTAGAATCTCGCTCCCAACGGCGCATCGGCGCTATCCCATTCATTAACCCGGCGATACTCTTTGCGCTGCTAATGATCGCGTTTTGCTAGGATGTGGCGATTTGGCGCTGTTTCACTCCATCTAAGGCAACTTCTGCAAGCTGGTCTCCCAAATATTCAGCGATTCTAAGCATGCCTGATACTCCGGCCTCGGTTTCTGCCGTTGGGTTGTAATTGGTATTGGTATTGATGTCGTAAGTATAAAGCTCGCCGTCCTTGTCCAGAATAAACTCGATACCGGCAACGTGGATCTCGTTGTCAGCCAGGAAGTGCTGATAGCGTTCGAGAATGGGGTGGTCGAAGTCCTTGATGATCTGGAATTTCGATGTGGGCGTCCGCGGACCAATAGCATCATTCGTCTGACACTCGTCTGCTGGGCAAAGCAGAAAACCCTCGGACGTATCAACACGCACTGCATAGAAAAACTCACCGCCAATAAACTCGCAGCGCGTAATAAACGGTTGCGGAGCCGCAATATACTGTTGCACCAGCGTAATACCATCGATCGGAGACTCGAACTCGGGCCCATCGACATAATCTCCCAACTCGTCGATATTTTGAAATAACCTTACACCAAGACCCTTGCCTCCGCGGTTGTGCTTGGTGATAAACGGCCCTTCGAAGCTACCTGCTGCGGTAAGTATTTCTTCCTGGCCGACGACGGCTACTGTCCGCGGCGTTCTTATACCCAGTGAATTAAGCGCTGCATACTGGGCGACTTTGCTGACTTCCAGTTGGAGTGCACGGCTGGAGTTAATAATCCGACGACCATAGCCCTCCAGCCAGGAAAGTACAGCCGCTGTGTGCTCGGCAGCGTAACGATGATTGCGCGTATGCGATGAGGCGCTCATGCGATTGTAAAATACGCCGAATGGTGGGGGCAGGGATAGATCGAGTTGACCACGATGCAGATACCACTCTTCAAACTTCAGGCCAAGCCTCCGAAGCTGTACCTTTAGCGGTTTAGTCCACTCTTCGTTTTCGTGAATTACGTATATCTTTGGCATCGGTACGTGCAACCAGCGACAGTAGGTACTGACAAGTTAACAAATTAATCCAGGAAAATAACCCTATTTCTTGGTACTGTCAGGTTAAATACTTTCAAGAGACAGATGCTTGATGAGAAGTGAAAGAACCTATACAGGTGCCACCGATTTACACCTGTAATCGTCCAATACACTGTATGACTCTACCATCGAATTAATCTGAGTCGCCGAGATACCGAATATTTATTGGCTGGGCGGGAAACTATTGTCAGATTTGAGTGAATTCGATTGTGGTGTAAAAGAATAATGTTTACGGAATTATCATGAATAAAATAGCTGGCTTGTTAGTACCGGTCAGGGGCATAGTTTTCTCATGATTCCAATCAGCGGCAAAGGCCGTATCTTTCAAAAAGCAATACTGGATTCTCTTTCGCTGCCGGCGTTCATTCTGCTGACGACGATGATGGGCTTTGGATCATTGGCACACAGCGTTGGCTTTTCGCCGGAAATGTCGGCGCTCGCAACTGCGCTTATCTGGGGATTACCTGGACAGCTTGCGATGGTCGAGCTGACCACAAACGGGCAAGATTTATTTGCCATTATTTTTGCCTGCGCCCTTGCGAACGCCCGCTTTTTCCCGATGGTGGTGTCGTTTATTCCCTCGATGACTGGTACCAAAACGAGTTTCCCAAAACTGGTTTTATATGCCCAGCTACTGTCTATTAATTCATGGGCGATCTGTATGCGTAAATTTCCAGAAATAGATCCCGACTATCGCCAGCTTTATTTCGTCGTATTTGCCATCACAATATTAACTGCAGCAATTGTCGGTACTCTACTGGGTTATTATGTCTCTTCAGTACTGCCCGAGGCATTCGTGCTGGGACTGATTTTTTTAAGTCCACTATTCTTCGCCCTGATATTGTCCGCGGTTCCTAAAGCAGAAGAGAGAGCGTCACTAATCCTGGGCTGTCTGGTAGTACCACTGGTGCACTGGTACTTCCCTTCATTCGACCTGCTTATTACGGGTGTGGTCGGCGGAAGCCTCGGATTTTTCCTGGGCAGGATCCCCATGGTTCGAAGGCTGCTGTCATGAGCAACGAGAGTCTTTGGCTGATAGTCCTGGGATGTATCGCCGCGACCTTCTTTTGGCGACTACTTGGCGTCATAGTGGTGAAGAAAATCGATCCAGATGGAGCCATCTTTGAATGGGTGACCTGCGTTTCTTACGCCATGGTAGCAGGCCTGATATTTCGCATGATCATGATGCCGGAAAGTGAGCTTGCCAATGTCCCGTTGTTAATCCGTATTGCCGCGCTAGGCATTGCATTTAGTGCCTATTTCGTATTTCGGCGCATGCTGCTGGCTGGCGTTTTGGCGGGCAGTATCAGCTTGTCCGTGATGGTGAGCTGGATCCAATAACGACCCTAACCATTATTTATGAGCAGATAGTCAAACTAGGCCGAAGCGGGCTGGGTGCGTCTTATCTTGAAAAAAGCGCCGTAAATACTACCCGTCAGCGTCAGTAATCCCGCGATCAATAACCCCAGCGCGATGGGTCGGTTGAAATATCCCGACCATTCAAAGTGCAGCATTTGCATCGCCTGGGCGAAGGTTTGTTCACCAATCTTACCGAGAATGATGCCGAGCACTATACCCGCCACCGAGTATCCGGATCGCCTCAGGAAGAAACCGATCACGCCGGCGAGGAACATGGCGATAATATCGACCGTCAGTCCACGCACCGCATAAGCACCCACTGTGGCGAGCAATAAAATCATCGGCGCGAGATATTGAAACGGTATGCGCAACAAGTTGATAATGGTCTTGGTTTCGAGATAGCCAATAAACAAGATCGATATATTGGCGAAAAACATCGCTGCGAATACGACCCAGACCAGGTCTGCGCTGTTCATAAACACCAAAGGCCCGGGTTCCATGTCATGCATCTGGAATACACCAACCATCATCGCAGTCAGGGCTCCACCAGGTAAACCGAGTGCCAGTAGCGGAATCATGGCCGCACCCGTGGCGGCATTGTTAGCGGTTTCGGAGGAGATGACGCCCTCGAGCTTACCCTTGCCGAACTGTTCCGGTGTTTTCGACCAGCGTACTGCCTCGTTGTAACCCATGAATGCCGCTAAGGTCGCACCAATGCCAGGCAATATACCGCAAAAGAAGCCGATCACGATCGAACGAACCACCGCCCATTTATGCGCAATGAGCTCGGCTAAGGTCGGGAAATCGACGCCTACTTTAGGCGCTACATACGCACCTCTTGCTTTCTTTTCTGCCTGCACGAAAATTTCCGAAACCGCGAAAAACCCAAGAATCATCGGGATAAAGTGAATTCCGGCGAGCAAGTAGGGCATTTCAAAATCATAGCGCGCGATCCCGCCCACCGGATCCAGCCCGACTACCGCGACTAACAGGCCGATGAGTATCGATAACCAACCCTTCCAGAATGTTTTAGCACCCACCGAGGAGGCCACCGCAAGGCCAAAAAATACCAGCGCAAAAATCTCCGGCGGACCAAAAGCTGAAATCGCCCAGTCGGCAATTGGTGCAGTTGCCAGCATCATGATGATGCACGACACCGTACCGCCCAGCGCCGAACACATGACGGCAGCACCGATTGCCTTGCCAGCCTGGCCTTTTTGCGTCATCGGGTAACCGTCAAACGCGGTCGGTGCGTTTTCCGGGGCACCCGGAATATTGAACAGGATGGCAGTGATAGCACCACCATAGACGCCGGTACAGTAGATCACCGAAAACAGCATGATGCCGTGCTCGGGAGAGAGATGGGCGGTGAAAGGTAGCAGGATTGCCGCGAGCGTGAGCATACTAACGCCGGGAATCGCGCCGAACAGCATACCGCCTATAACACCTCCGAAGAAAATCAGGATTCCCATCGGGTCACTGAACAGGGTAACGGTACCGGTCAGGAAATTGTCAAAAGCATCCACCAGCGTTTCTCCTGCACTCGCTATTGCAAAACGGTAACCACCCAGCTACCGATATCGTAGAAGGGGTGAATATTGCCGACAGGTAAGCCGACATACAGAATTTTCACAAACATCAGCAGCAGCAGGCCAAAAACCAGGCCTGCGACCAAAACCATGGGCTTGGCCTTGCGCTCGCCCATCAAAAACATGACGCCGATGATAAAAAATGGCGCCAGCGAGTAAAATCCCATGTCTTCCAGCATGGTTGCGAAAAACAGCGGCAGGGTTAACATCGCGCCTAAAATATTGCGACGCATGTAAAACATGAAGATTCCGATCAATATAGCGGCACAAATAATCTTAATGACGTGGACCGTCGTCCCTTCGGCAGACACTAACGCGACAATCCAACCGGGGACGCGCAGGTAGGCAAACGGGATGAGGAGCAGACCAAAGGTAGACAAATACCATTTGAAATCGGAGTAATGAGCATCCTCTGTAGCTTCCCCGGAGCTCTCGTCCCTTGCCGCGCTGATAATTTCCGACGATGTCTCGTCGCCACGCTTCCAATGGTGAAATAATTGCCCAAGCGCTGCAATGGCCATCAATAGAATAATAGCCCGGGGCCAGGCAGTGGCGCCGAACTTGTAGATTTCTATTCCCTGATCAAAATCAAAGGAATAAATATATAACACCAGGCAGAGCAAGAGCCAGATGCCTGCCTCGACCAGGTGCCCTGTTCTTAGATTTCCCATGCTTCAGTTTTACCCGTGAGTGAGAACAAAAACGCCCGAGAAATTCCCCGGGCGCAATCTAAAACATAGTCCGGCATATTGCTATTATTTGACTTTGAGCCCCATCGCTTTGTAAACGTCACGATATTGACCCACGGTCGTGGTAATCAGCTCTTTTGCCCCAGCAGTATCGCGGTAGCTTTCGATCAGCGTCATATACTTGTTTTCGTTGAACTTCTGGTAACTAGGCTGACAAAAACCCTTCTGGAAAGCCCACTTTAACCACTTAACTCGATCGGCAGGTGCGTCCTTGTGAACGTAAAAACCACGGAAACGGAATAACGGATCGAAATCCAGTCCGGCATCGGTAAGACTCGGTACATCTGCAAACACCGAAGGACGCTCTTTAAGGATAGTAATGATCGGCTTGAATTTCCCTGCATCGAGGAATTTCCGAACATCACCCGGCTGCTCGAACAGCGCGTCGACCTGGCCGCCAGCTAGCGCACCATAACGAGGGGCGCCCTTGTCAAACGAGATTTGTTGAATTTTCATGCCGGTTGCATCGGTGATGAACTTCATCGTTACACGTTCCATCGAACCTTCTTTGGATACATTGGCGATAGTCGCTCTGCCATCCTGTGCTTTAACCCACTTGACGAAAGAATCCCAGTCGTCGAAGCGATCTTCGTTAGTACGAATGTAAACCTGCGAGAAGGTAATTTGCGAAATTACCAATGGAATCAGATCACTCGCGGGATTAGGGCGTCCCGAGTCAAGCGCATGCGCGCTCGATGCATCGTCGATGTGTTCCATCACAGTGTAGCCGTCGGAAGGTGTTGCCATGAATGCAGTCATGCCCACGGTACCCGAACCACCGGGCTTGTGATCGCGATTAATCGATACACCGGTTAAATCGCTGACTGCCTGGGCCATCGCCTGGGCAACCTGTCCCGAACCACCCGCGGGACCATAGGGAACTACCATGGTTAGCGCGCGGGCAGGATAGCCACCAGGTTTACTCGTCGAAGTTGGCATACTGTCGGTTGCGCAGGCGGCGTAGGCGATATTGGCCGAGAACGCCATACTGGCGAAAACCACACCAGTGCTGGCGATATACTTTTTAAATTTCATCGAAGGTCTCCTCAGTTGTGGTTGGTTTATTATTGTTGCTGTTGATTTATATTACCAGATGGATGGTATACCAGCCTCGCAAAGCTGTCTAGCCGGGTTAGCCAGTTTGTGTGGCGGCTACTGGAATGCCCGCCAGAGCATCGATGTACCGGACACCAGTAAAATACCAATAATCAACATTTTGAAACTGTCTTCGCCGATACTCCCTCTAATCCTCTGCCCAATCGCCAATCCGAAGGTTACTGGCAGAGTCGCAACGACCGAAAAGATCATCATTCTTTGATCAAGAATGCCATAAATATAAAGGGTTATCGCCCAGGGGATCACTGCACTGACATAGAGAAAGCTGATTGAACTGACAAATTGATTTTTAGTGAGATCACGAATCGAAATGAGATAGACAAACAGCATCGGTCCGAAAAACGAGGATATACCGCCAATCACGCCACTGGCCAGACCAAATATGCCACCCGCCGGTTTCACCAGGGATTCTGGAAGATGAAGGCGGTAACTCGATCCTTGCAGGATGGCGAATGCGATAACTGCAACCCCAACCACGATTAGCAATGAAGATTCGTCGATTATCGAAAGGATCTTGACCCCGACCGAGGTGCCGATGAGGATGCCGATGAAGGCCGGCCAAAAACGCTTTACCACTGCCTTGCTGCGATCAGCCTGGGAAAATTGCCAGAGGTTGGCGACCACGACTGGAATCGCCATGATGGCAATAGCCATCTGTGGCGGCAACACCATTGCCATCATCGGTACGGTCAGTAAAGGGGTACCGACACCGAGCGCTCCCTTGATAAAACCGCCGAAACCGAGCGCAAAGAAACACCAGGCGATGACCCAGAATTCGTATTCAGCAAACAACCAGAAGTCCTCAGAAATTAACGCCGAATCTTATCAGCTTGCAGGAATTAGGGAAGATCAATTATTGGCGAACCACCTGCCCGCAGTATTTGAATTGAGATACGCAGCCTGTACACTGGCGGCTCACGAAACACCAGAGATTTTATCGTGGCAAAATCAGCAGCCGGTGCGGTACAGGAGGCAACCGGGGAAGAAATAACACAAATTGATCGATTGATCGAACAGGGACGAACCGCAATGGCAGAAATTGCCAGCGCTGACCAGGCGAGGGTCGACGAGATAGTCACGGCTATCGCGTGGTCACTATACAAGCCGGAAAACGCCCAACAGCTCGCCGAAATGGCGGTAGCCGATACCGGTATCGGTAATGTCGAAGACAAGGTGATCAAAAATCAACGTAAAACCTTTGGTACCCTGCGCGATTTAATGCGGGCTAAAACCGTGGGAATTATCGACAACGACCCGGATAGCGGTATGGTCAGGTACGGCAAGCCGGTCGGTGTCGTCGCGGCAATTACGCCGTCGACCAATCCCGCGGCAACTCCGGTAAATAAAACCATGATGGCATTAAAAGGCGCCAACGCGATTGTGATCGCACCGTCACCTGCCGGCTGGAAAAGCACCAATGCCACGGTTGAATTGATGCGTGAAGCGCTGGCGCGCGTTGGTGCGCCGGCGAACCTGGTACAAATACTGCCCCAACCGGTGACGCGCACTATGACCCGTTTATTGATGGAAAAGGCCGATTTGATCGTTGCCACAGGATCACAGAACAACGTGCGTTCGGCCTATAGTAGTGGTACCCCGGCGATTGGCGTGGGTGCAGGTAACGTGCCAGTTGTGATCGATTCCAGTGCTGATCTCGACGATACCGCGCGCAAAATTTGCGCTTCCAAAACTTTTGACAACTCAACTTCCTGCTCCTCGGAGAACTCGTTGATTATTCTCGATGATGTATATGAAGACGCGATCAGCGCGCTCGAATCGGCAGGCGCCTACCGCACCAGTAATAAGGAAAGAGATTTAATCGAGAGTCGACTTTGGCTGGATGGAAAATTGAATCGAAATTTGATTGCCAGGGACGCTAACATCCTTGCCGACGGTATTGGCCTCGGTGAGGGCTCTCATCTCGCCCGTTTTTTTCTGGCCGAGCAAGATGAATTCAATCCGGATTCGTTGTTTGCCGATGAGAAACTGTCACTGGTTTTAACGGTTTACCGGGCTCGAAATTTTGATCACGCTGTGCAGTTGGTAAAGGATATTCTGAATGTTCAGGGTCGCGGTCATTCCTGTGGCATTCATACTAATAATCCGGATCAACCGACGCGGCTTGCCGAGGAAATCGACGTGGTGCGCGTACTGGTAAACCAGGCACATACCTTCGGCAACGGTGGCAGCTTCAATAATGCATTGAACTTCACCCTCAGCATGGGTTGCGGCACCTGGGGTGGCAATAGTATTAGCGAAAACCTGAACTATCGTAATTTTATTAATATTACGCACCTGGTAACCGAGGTTGGCGAAGATAAACCTTCCGAAGACGATTTATTCGGCGCCTACCACGAACGTTACGGGAAAGACTAGTGCGCACTCGAAGTATGCAAACCATAAGGGTTTGCATCGAGCACCACGCTCAGAATTCCGCGAGCCGCACTTTCCTGATTGCCCCCGAAACATCACGCCAGCTTAGCTTCGCCGGGCTCAAGTCCGCGGTGGATGATATAGGCATTAAACTCGATCGTCTCGGTCTTGAAATGGGCGCAAAGGTTTCGTTCATGCTGAACAATGGTTACTGGACCACCCTACTTTTTCTCGGCGTGATGGCGAACAATCGCGTTATCGTACCCCTGAACGCGGTTGCGGGTGATGTACAACTTCGACACGTACTCGACCACTCGGATACAGAGGTGGTATTTGTCGCCCCTGAATTCCGTGAGAAACTCACCGATTTAATGAAAACTATCGACCGACCCATACGGGTGATAGAGACCGAGGATGATTCCGGGCCGGCCTGGCCCGAAGGAGAGGCCAAAGCAATGGCGATTGCCAACCCGGTAGCCAGTGATACCGCTTTGTTGCTTTACACTTCAGGCTCTACCGGTTTACCAAAAGGAGCGATGATATCGCATAACGCGGTGACCAGCGGGGGGCGCAATGTTGCCGAGGGACACCAGCTTGGCGCCGATGACCGTGCCTTGTGCGTATTACCGGTTTACCACATCAACGGCGCCATGGTAACCGTTTCGGCACCGCTATACAGCGGTAGCAGCGTGGTCATGCCAAAGCGCTTCAGTGCCAGCACCTATTGGTCGCTGGCGGCTGAACACCAGTGTAGCTGGAGTAGTATCGTGCCGACGATAATCAAGTACCTGCTCGACCGGGCCGACCAGGAACCCTACGAATTTGGTAAAGACGAGCGCCTGAAAAATTTTCGTTTCGCGCGCTCGGCATCCGCGCCGCTGGCGGCGGTAACCCTCGAGCAGTGGGAATCTGTATTCCAGCTGCCGATGATCGAAACGCTCGGGCTTACCGAAACAGCGGGTACCGTGTCGACCAATCCACTACCTCCGCGACCGCGTAAACCCGGTTCGGTAGGGCTGCCATGCGGCAACGAGATCATAATCGTCGATGACGCGAAACAGGAGTGCGCGCCAACTGTAGTTGGAGAACTGGTAATTCGTGGCAGCAACCTGCTCGACAGCTATTACAAGAATCCCGAGGCGACCGATGCCTCGATAGTAGACGGCTGGTTTTATAGTGGTGATCTTGGCATGAAAGACAAGGACGGGTATATATTCATCACCGGCAGAATCAAGGAATTAATTATTCGTGGCGGCGAAAATATAGCGCCACGCGAAATCGATGATGTACTTTACCAACACGAGGCGATACTCGAGGCGGCGGCGGTCGGAGTAGACGATGACATCTACGGCCAGGAAGTTGTCGCCTGCGTGGTGCTGCGTGATGGCTATCAGTGCAGCGAACAGGAGTTGATCGAATTTTGTGAATCGGCAGTCGGTAAATACAAATGTCCGAAGATCGTTTATTTCTTCGATGATTTACCCAAGGGCCCGTCCGGTAAAATTTTGCGCCTCAAGTTACCCGAATTAATAAAAGACCAGTTGTAGATAAATAACTGCCTGGGCAGGCATAAGTGGTGGCTTAGGGCCCATTGCAAACCTTCGAGTATAACTCCAACGGGCATAACCCTGAGATCTGGATATAATAATATCTTCTGACTTTGATTCCAATTGGGCTATCAATGGCAAAGGATCGTTTATCAGGCAAACTTGCTGTCATCTTGCACGCGGATATCGCAGGCTCAACAGCGCTGGTCCAGCGAGATGAGCAACTGGCTCACGAACGTATCCAGGATATCTTTGGGCGCTTCAGCGAAACTATAGAAAAATACCAGTCCCCTATTTCCGTGGTCTGTCTCCTGTTTCGCTACCGGGTCTAATCCCGGTATCCGAACAACCCATTCTTAATAATTTCCTCGGCAACCCCATCCGGCAAGTATTCCTCCCATTTCCCCCGACCGTTCTGCAATTGCTTGAGTACGTTTCGAGAAAAAATGTTAAACAACGCGTGGTCGCTCGATTCGATGCCAAAGATGAAGTTGTTCTCCAGCAGATGGTGGTACAGGTACCGCAGGTTTTCGGACAGGGTTATGTTCTTGAAATCGGTATATTCGCCCGATTGATCAACCTCCGGGTAGACCAGCAAGCGCGTGTTGTCCGGAAACAGCTTGCCGAACCCCCCCAGGATTCCGCCTTCAACTCCACGGTAACTATTTTCATCGAATATTTGGCGGATGTTAACAATGCCAACGACGATACCAATCTGCATCTTGGTAAACTGCCGGAAATAGGCACGCATCGAGAAATATCGCGTGTAATCGGTAATCATCACGCTGTAACCTAACGAATTCAGCAATCGTACGCTGGCAATCAAATCTTCTTCCGACACCATCAGGTCGTCGCCGTGTATGTCATTGAGTGAAATTTCTGCCAGCGCAACACTGTTTTTAACGGTCACTCCGTCCAGTTTGCAGAAGAACCTCAATCCCTGCTCGATCATATCGACGTTGAGACGGGTAACCGGTCTGAAGGTACCTCGAATGGTCAGTACATTTTTCTTGTACAGCATTTCCGCCGGGGTCACGACCGATCCGTCCGGCTTGAACATGATAGCGCGGGTCTTCCAGCTACGGATCAGGTGCAGATTGATGGCAGGGTTATCGACTTCTTCGAAATAGGGGCCGTAAAACTCGATCGAATCGATTTCAATGCAATCCTGCTCAAGGTTGTCGGTCAGCGATTCGATCATCGTTTTTGCATTTTCGAAGTAATAATAAGCGGCGTAGATCAAATTGACGCCAAAGATGCCCATTGCATGCTGTTGTCGTTCCGTATTGTCGTCACGCATGCGCACATGCACGACGATATTGGAGGGCTCGGCGGCGGGATACATCTGTACCCGAATGCCGCACCAGGCATGGCATTCGTTTTCGCCCCTGAAACTCTTCGCCGTGACTGTCGCGGCATAGGCAAAAAAGCGCGATGCCTTGGAACGTGACTTCCCGACCCGATCAACCACCAGGTCAAATTCCTTTTCCAGCATCGCCTGCACCCGCGCCCTGCTCACGTAACGACGGTCTTCTTGTACGCCATAAATAGCATCGGAGAACTTCATGTCGTAGGCGGACATGGTTTTGGCGATGGTTCCCGCGGCCGCTCCCGCCCTGAAAAATTGCCTCGCCACCTCCTGGCCCGCACCAATCTCGACGATGGTGCCATACTTTTTTTCATCAAGGTTTATTCGCAGCGCCTTGTTCACTGTACTGCGGTTGCTGGTATTTTTGTCCGGCATATTTCAAACGTCCTTCAGGCAGAATGACTCGCATCGTCGAATCAGGTCGGATTTTCGGAACACCGATTATATCCTTAGTTCTCTATTTTTATTCTTGATTAAAATCATCAAAAAATAGAGAGTAACAGGTTCAGGTCTTTGATTTTGAATTCCCGCAAAATACTACCCTCCCGATATCGCCAACCTGTGCCTGGTGAATTAGCAACTATGCCGCCATTGGTGTCTGATAAAGCCCGCGACAGTGAGACTTCCAGTGATAGTTGTTTAGATCAATGGTCTTGTTTTCAGTCAATTCAGCACGCATCGTCGGCGTCACGCCGTCGAGTGCGTCGTGAGTGCGATGCCGATTGTAGTAGTTCTCTTTGAATGATTGAGCGGCAGCTGACGGTGTACACTGCGACGAGCTAAATGCTGCAGACAGATTAGACCGTAACGCTTTTACTTTACGGTAAGCACTGAACATTCCGCGCGTTGAGAAACCTTGTGTGAAACACTGCCAGTTACGAAGCCTTTTAATTTACTAAGCCCCCGTCTTCCCATGACAATTATGTCGGCATCCACTTTTTTGGCGACTTCAAGAATACAGTTTGCATAGTCCCCTGAGCGGATTTCCGTAGTAACATTTGCCACACTGGCCTGGCCGGCACTTTTTGATGCATTTTTTAGTAATTGCTCCCCTATTAAAACAATAACCTTGGCTTCTTTTTCGTCGTTTTTACTGCCAAGGAATCGAGCAATAGCCTTGTATGTATCTTCCTTGCCACGTACCTCTGGCTTGTTGGATTCAAGCAGGTCCTCCACTTCAGCCATGTGAGTAAATTCGCTAGAGGGATGATCATGGATCAGAACATGAACGAGAGTCAGACTGGCTTCGTACCTGGAAGCCATATCTATAGCCAAATTCTGGGCATGTTTGGCGGGCTCGGAGCCATCGATTGCAAGGACTATGCTTTTTATCACGGATTAATCTCCAATTTTGTTACCGGAATAACTGCTATTGAAACCGGAATGCTAGCATTACAGCAGCTCCTTTTGAAAGAGAAGATTAAATTCTGAGTGTCGGCTGTTTTGATCGGGCGTTACTGAACTCGTTGTTTTGAGCGTCAGATAACGAGAAAGCGAACCCCGAAATCTTTTACGCCTGCGGCTGAGTTCGACCCCGATAACGTGTTCAAGATGGGCGCGTGGCAGTATGAGGCAAATATGTAACAGGGTCCTGGTGCGCACCGTTCGACGTCCGGCATGCGCTCTCGATCCTCCGGTGGGCACCGCAGCTCTTGAAATTTCAAATCTAAGTGTCGGCTCTGGGCCACTACCATCCTTGAGCGGTGAAATCTGAAGGTCAGCTTTCCCGTTAGCTGCAGTTCAAAAATCCTGGATTAATGCGGCTTTCGAGCCCGGAAATGGTGCGGGCAATGTTCCCCTGTATCGAGAACCACCCGCATGGCTTGCCAGGTTTCAATCATCGTTTCGAGATCATCCTGACCAAGAATATCTGCGAACTTTTCCTTTTCATCTCCCGTCAAGCGTGCATGCTCCAGCCGGGCCTGTTCCCGGTACCAGTGATTTCGGTTGATCAATTCTATGTCGACAAAGCCGGATTGCTCCAAAGCCTGCCTGTAACGTTTCGGTGAAGCCATGCCAAGGTCAAGGTCCTCGAGCTGAATATAGTGTTTCATTTCAGCCGATGGTTCGCCATCGTGGCCGATCAACCAGTCCGAAGCAACGAACCAGCCTCCAGGCGATAACAGCCGATGGACATCCTGGGCCAGGCTGTATTTGTCAGGGATGTGCACGATCGAATCCTTACTGAAAACGATGTCGAAACTTGCATCAACTAGAGGTATAGGGCCGGGAACAACCCTTTGTATGGTTACCCGGTCGGCAACCCCGGCCCGGTGGGCACGATCTCGGGCAGACTCACACCCTGGTTCCTCGACATCAATCCCGACAACATGCGCCGCCTGGTAATCCGTCACCAGTGACACCGTTATGCCACCGGAACCACATCCGATATCCAGTACCTGCTTACCCTCCAGATCTAGTCCAGACAGCAAACCACTGACTTCTTCTGGCCCTCCCGGTGAAAGGTAACCCTCGCCCCACACGGCTTCCAGGAATCGGATATAACTGTCGTCGTAATGTTCGCTCATGACTATTTTTTTCATGATGGCTCGGAAAAGGGGGATTATGACACGATATTTTCCCAATACGTCATCGTGCAGTCAGTCCGGTATGCCAGGGTTCATGTCATTGCCCCTTCGGGTACACCACCTCCCATAAATCCGGTTTAAAATCAGGGCGCTTTGATTTATCCTGATGCCTACCTGGCAATCGGCTACTCCACCCGACCTGTTCTGACTAGGGCTTCCATGCGGGCCTGCAGGGGTCCAGGATTGGCTATGGTGGCCGGGTTAGAATTCAGTATATTCTGTTCTCTCATTTAAATTCGATAGGATCCAACACAATGGTCAGAGACCCATGCTACGATATTCTTTTCGAGTCGCTTAAAATCGGCCCTGTCACCACCCCCAACCGGTTTTACCAGGTACCCCATTGCAACGGGATGGGACGGGTGAATCCGGACAGCATGATCGCCATGCGCGGCATGAAGGCTGCCGGCGGCTGGGGTATCGTGTGTACCGAGCAATGCGACTTTCACCACAGCGCCGACATTACGCCCTTTACGGAGACCCGTTTATGGGATGATGCAGATATAGGTTATCTCGCCGGCATGGTCGACGCCGTACACGAACACGGTAGTCTGGCGGGTATTGAGCTGGTTCATAACGGCCACGATGTGGGTAATCTGTACAGTCGGGAAGTACCCATCGGCCCCTCTCATCGCCCGGTTGAGGCCAATAACTACCCCGGTCAGGCACGAGCCATGAACAAGCAGGATATTCGTAACTACAGGCGATGGCACCGGGACGCTGCCTTACGGTCGAAAAAAGCCGGTTTTGATTTGGTGATTGTTTATCACGGGCACGATGGCACGGTGCCATCACATTTTCTGTCCAAACGTCAAAACCAGCGAACCGATGAGTACGGTGGCTCGTTGGAAAATCGCTTGCGCCTGTATCGCGAACTGCTGGAAGAAACCAAGGACGCCGTGGGCGACACCATGGGTGTAATCGCCCGTTTTGCGGTCGATGAAATGATGGGCAGCGAAGGTCTGGAATGGGAAAGTGAAGGCCGCGAGGCGCTTGAAATGCTGGCCGAACTACCGGACATGTGGGACGTAAACGTAAGCGACTGGGCCAACGATTCCATGACCTCACGGTTTGCGCCGGAAGGGTATCAGGAAGAATATGTGCGCTTTGTCAAGCAGGTAACCAGCAAACCGGTTTCTACTGTCGGGTGTTACACTTCGCCAGACGCCATGGTATCAGCCATTCGCCGCGGCATCGTTGATCTGATTGGTGCCGCACGGCCGTCGATTGCCGATCCTTTTTTACCGCGAAAAATTGAGGAAGGCCGGCCTGAGGATATCCGCGAGTGTATAGGTTGTAATATATGCGTGGCGTGGGACTTGCTCTCGGCCCCGATCCGTTGTACACAAAACCCGACCATGAGTGAAGAATGGCGCAAAGGGTGGCACCCGGAGCAGATCGCTGAAAAAGCATCAGAATCTCATATCCTGGTGGTGGGCTCCGGCCCGGCTGGCCTGGAAGCCGCCCACCAATTGGGTAAACGGGGGTACCAGGTAACCCTGGCGGAAGCGCGTGGTGAACTGGGTGGTCGGGTAACGCGCGAGAGCCGACTGCCGGGCCTCGCTGTCTGGGCACGCGTGCGGGATTATCGCCTCGGGCAGATTCAGGCAATGGCCAATGTTGAAACATTTCTCAAAAGCGAGTTGAACGTCGAACAAGTGCTGGAGTTTGGTGCCGATCACCTGTGTCTCGCCACCGGAGCTATCTGGCGACACGACGGTGTCGGTCGCGCCAATCGGTCTTCGATTCAAGGCATGACCCGTAACACTGTTTTGAGCCCCGACGATATCATGGACGGCAAGCGACCAGCCATGGGTCCTGTCGTCATCTTAGATGATGATCACTATTATTTTGGTAGTGTAATCGCAGAATTACTAAGTGCCGCCGGCTATGCCGTAACGATTGTCACACCCGAGAGTGTCGTCGCCGACTGGACCCGATATACCCTGGAACAGTGCCATATCGAGGAGCGTATGAAACAGGCCGGCATAGCCATCTTAACCCGGCGCAACGTGGTTCGGGTATCTGCGGGAGAGGTGGTCGTCCTTAATGCCCTGACCGATCAGGAAGAAGTGTTGTCCGGTTCAATCGTTGCCATAACCATGCGACTGCCCAATGACCATCTATACAATGACTTGATGGCATCGGGTGATGCCGTACAAAAAGCAGGTATCAAATCGGTTCGCCGCATCGGTGACTGCTACGGCCCTTCCCTTATTGCCTCGGCCAACTACGAAGGTCATCGCTATGCAAGGGAATTGGACACGGAGGTGGATATCGATGCTGTCCCATTCAAACGCGAGCATCACAATCTGGAACTGGCTTGAACCGATGGCAGAAAGATGCTTTACGATAATCGGATTAATTTTATCGTGGCGGGCGATGAGAAAAACCAAACAGATAGAAAAGCGCGAATTTTCGACGGGCGATAATGAGGAATGGAAGTGCAAACATTGTGGTCATCTTACCAGGGAGCAAAAGCTGTAGGTGAACGCTGTCAAGCGCATGCAGCCGGACATACCGCTCGCAAAGCGCCGTTAAGAGAGGAGTTGAGTGTCTGAAACGGGTCGTGAAGAGCCGTTCATTTTTTAGTGCCTAACGGCGGCAAAGGGCAGATTCTGTTGAAAAACTCACTAATTACGAGGCAGATTTTCTCGCTTTGAGTTTCGCTAAAGGCGGGGTAACTTCAGTTATCCACTTTTTCCGTGGATTTTGTTCTGATCTAGTCACGGTTTCGGGGACGGGTTTCGGGGACACAATACGTAATTCGCGACAGTCCAGGGATGTGGCAGGTAAATCTTATCGAATTCGACTCAGTGGTTGTCTTTTATGATGGGTTATCCTGGATTACCTCTTAAGCTGGCCTTAATGGCTCAACAATAGGAACCTAATTGTGTATTGTGTCCCCATAATACTCGATGATATTTTTTCTTTCAGTTGAGGATAGTTAGCATGATTACATCTAAGGATTCATTAAAGGGCAAGGCAATCGTTGTCGGAGCTAATGGTGGGATGGGCAAAGCGGTAGCTCTAGCTCTCGCGCAACAGGGGATTGAATTGGCGCTGATAGGCAGAAATGAAAAAGCGATTACTACGATGGCAGAAACCTGCAGTGAAGCGGGCGCTAAAACCTTTGCACTGGTTTGTGATATCGCCAAAACCGAAACTATCGAAAGCACGGTTTCTGATGCTATTTCGGGGCTCGGCGGATTGAACTACCTGATTAACTGTGCCGGAATTTCAAAAGATGGGAAACTGCATGAAACGGATCTTGATGATTGCGATTCGATTATTAATACTAACCTGCGATCTCACCTTTACCTGGCACGCTATGCAACACCGGAGATAAACAAGAGTCCTGGTGGTGCGGTTATAAAGATTGGCGCGGTTCATCACCCCTATTCAGGCGCTAGTACCTACCTGGCGGCAAACCTGGGTGGCGAAGGTCTCGCCGATGCCTTATTTGAAGACGTGCGCGAATTTGGCACCAAGGTTTGCAACATTAAGCCGGGATGGGTCAATACCCCGTTAGTGAAATCAGATAGCATCGATAAAGCGTTGATGATTCAGCCCCAGGACATTGCGCTAACCGTCTTGTTCGTGCTTTCAATGCCCGAGACAGCGTGCCCAACAGAAATTGTTATCCTGCCGCAGCGATCTCCCTATATATAGACCGTTAACAATACCCGGCAATAGAGTATGCAACTTACTGCCTGGCACGAGTATATAGTTTTCAAATGTCCGCTATCGAAAATATAGGGCGTTGTAACAGGCAGATTATCTCGTAGGAGGATCAATTTGTCAGAAGCGTCACATCATTGCCCAACGAAGCAATTCCAGGCGAAATAGAGTCCATCGTAACTCGTGCTTCCCGTATCGCGTACATCGTAGATCATCTGCCCATTCCACTTTTGCGCGACCGATGTATTGCCCGAGTACCCAGTAAACTTCCACCAGCGTCTCGATAGGAAATTCATCCAGTGGCAGACGATCTATTACGACGAAACCAACACCGTCATCGAGTATCGATTTCATTTTACTCATCAGTAAGCGACATTCTGGCAGGCTTAAGTCATCAACCCGACGCTGCAACATTTGCAACGGATTGTCCTCGATGAATATTGCCAGTTGCCTGATCTCCCGCAGGGCCTTCTTTGGCAGATCGATTAACCAGTCGGACTCACGGATATCCTGCGCGAGCCAGACTAACCGCTGGGAGGGGGATTACGAAGTTTCGTAACTTCGCCACTGCAATCGAGATAACGACATTGCATGGCATTAACCGCGAACAACGCTTACCAGGCCCAGCGCGGGGTTGACGCTAACCCGATCACCGGTCTGAATTAACCGGGTCACATCACCTTCTTCGAAACGATCACATAGTGCCATGTCGGCGAGTGCACCACCCTGCGCGAGAATCGGATTGACTCTATTAAATAAAATCGCCCGGGGTGCAAGCTTGCGAGATACCATTTCGTGTAACATCCAGGCCGAGGCAACGCCACCTTTGGCGGTGTTAAATACGAGAATTTTGTTAACGTAACTCTGGCCCGCGAGCTTGTGCTGTGGTCGGGAAAATATCCCCTTGATGCGATCAAGATCGTAGCGCGCAGAAAAATTATCCTCTGCGACCAGTGCTTCACCCGAAACTTCCGGGCCGACACCGACGTGGCAATGCAATTCAAACGATTCCATTAGATAATCTCGCCAGCAATTGCCGAGGCCACGCAATCCTCCATACTCGATAGCGTTGGCTGGTAGCCATAACCACCGATGATGTTGACCAGTTTCGCAGAGTTCGACATCAGGCGTTTCCAACCGTTGGCCTCACCCATTTCGCGTGCATAACTCTGGTAGAAGCACATGCCTTCGAGTACCAGGGCGCCTGAAGATTCAATCCGTTCGCTAATTCCCATACGCCTGGCATCGGCTGCGACAACCGGGCTGGTGACTGCCAGTAAACTGGTGTGCGGGTGGACCTGCTTGCCATCGAGCAGTAGCGCAAGCGATTGCATTTCAAGTAGGGAAAGTTGAGGCGCAGAAAAAACCACGACATCGAGCTTATCCCCCTTGCCACCGAAGCGAGCGAAGAAGTTTGTAAAGTCCTTTTCACCAATGGTTTCAAATTCGAGCTCATCGCCAATACAAACAGTCTCTAGCGTGGGTGCTTCAGGGGTAACACCAATCATGTGAAATAACGGCACCGAACCATAACTCGCCATCGCCGCACCCATGTGTTTCATATCGTCCGAGCCAGGCTGGCGCTCGATGCCTTCGATCACGGGTACCTCCCAGTAAGATCCAGCCTGACCACCGATTATACCGCCAAGGGCGCCCCAATCGGACAGAGTCCTCGGCTGGTGAGTCACGCGATAACGTTTTGTTGCCCTTCTATTTTTATCGAGGTGTAGTCCATAACGCGGTGTGCGCCCGGTGAGACCGGCTGCCAGCGCCGATGGGCCACCCTCGAAATTGGAATAAGCACCGAGCACGCTGTTACAGTAGATCACCACGCCGGTATCACCGAAGGCGAGATGCTCTCCGCGTAGTGGTGGCATGATAGTCTGGTAATTGATACAGGTATTCGTCATCAGGATTCCCATCGATTCGAATGCATCGATGGCACGCTGTTCGAGGCTTGCCATTAAATCGGTTTGCCTGAGACGTTTATAATGGCAAAAGTCGATGCCGCGGGGATCGGTGATCATCGGTATCCGCACCTTGGCCTCATCCGATGGGCTTGCGGCCATATGCTCGAGAAACGCAACACCGGCTTCCCCCAGCGATTCAGTATCGGCCATGATGTGGGCCTGGGTTACTTCGACAAAATCCTCGGCGTCAAAGAATCGCCCCACTTGCAGCATGTGCTCCATCGCCCAGCGTCGGGGGGCGCCGTCGTCACCCGCCAGCATAGCCTGTTCTTCTTCGTTCAGATTCATCGATGCGTTGCTGATTATGGTTTACTTCATCAAGGCACGAGTATAAGGATCGGGCCTGAGTAATTCTACTTTCTAATCATTAACAGGGGGTGTGCTCAGGCGTTAATCGGGTTCGTGTCTACCGGAACAGGGTAAAACAACATGGCTCATACCTGGATCGGGATATTTTTATTTTTCAGGAGGTCGTCCGGGCCAGAATCGGAGACATCATCGTGGTTTTTGAAAAATAAGGGTTTGGGTACAACGACCGGCCCCCGTGTTCGTAAACTCGGCAAATCATCCTGTTATTTCACCGGGAGCTCAATTATGATGTCTTGTTGAAAATACCGGATTACTGTTAATAGTATTTACAACAGAATTGACCAGGAGGAAGGGAGGCGAGGCTTTCTGGAACTAAAATAAGAGTGACAAAACACTCGGATCAAAGACTTTAGAAATTTATAAAACCAACATTAGGAGTTAATAAATGAACATGAAAAATTCTTTGCTAACCGCTATGGTTGTCGCGGTAACAGCGATGCCCGTGGCCGCATTCGCTGGTCCACAGGCAGAAGTTCTCCACTGGTGGACATCCGGTGGTGAGTCAAAAGCTGTCAAGTCGCTGATGAGTGAGTTCAGCGCCAATGGTGGCACATGGACCGATATGCCGGTTGCGGGTGGTGGTGGCGATGCAGCCATGACCGCTCTTAAAGCCCGTGTATTGTCTGGCAATCCGCCAACCGCGGTACAATTAAAAGGTCCGAGCATTCAGGAATGGGCTGAAGAGGACGCGCTGGCTAACCTCAGCGATGTCGGTAAAGCCGAAGAGTGGGATAAAGTTCTTCCACCACAGATAGCCGACTTTATGAAGTATCAAGGAAAATACGTGGCTGTTCCGGTTAACGTACACCGTGTTGACTGGATCTGGGCTAACCCGGCGGTTCTCGCCAAAGCCGGTGTAAGCATGCCGACTTCGTGGGATGAGTTCAACGCAGCAGCTGAAAAGTTACAGTCTATGGGCATCACCCCGCTGGCCCATGGTGGTCAATCCTGGCAGGATGCAACCGTTTTTGAGACCGTTGTTCTCGGAATTGGTGGTAATACTTTCTACAGGAAGGCACTGATGGATCTCGATATGTCAGCCCTCAATAGCCCAACCATGGTTAGGGTATTTGACCAGATGCGCAAAATGCGCGGCTATGTCGATTCCAACTTCTCGGGTCGTGACTGGAACCTGGCAACTGCAATGGTGATGAACGGTGAAGCTGCATTTCAGATCATGGGCGACTGGGCCAAGGGCGAATTCCTGGCGGCAGGCAAAAAACCCGGCTCTGATTTCCTGTGTGCGCCAACACCAGGCAACGGTTACCTGTTCAACGTTGACAGTTTTGCTATGTTCAATGTCAAAGGTGATGACAAGATTGCCGGTCAAAAATTGCTCGCAAAGCTGGTTGTTGCAAAGAGTTTTCAGAAGACATTCAACCTTCTCAAGGGCTCCATTCCTGCCAGGATGGGAGTACCAATGGGTGAGTTCGAATACTGTGCCCATCGTTCAGCCTACGATATGGAAGCTTCCATCCAAAGCGGTGGCCTGCTTCCAAGTTATGCGCACGGCATGGCCCTTCGCGGCGCTCAGGCAGGCGCTATCACAGACGTCGTGACCAAGCACTTCAATTCTGATATGTCTTCCGCCGACGCGGCTAAGGCACTAGCTGAAGCTGTACAGCAGTCCATGTGATCAAGATCTTTGAGCCCGGTATTTCGATATCGGGCTCAAACTCTTTTTGAATTATTTACAAGTATGGATTTCACCATGGCATGAACAGGTGGCTTCAAAATAATCTTCCCCGAATAGTCGTCGCTCCATCATTCGCCGCCGTTATTGTATTCGTCTACGGGTTTATTGCCTGGACAGCCTATATCTCGCTGACCAAATCGAGACTCTTGCCCAAATATGAATACGAAGGCTGGCTCCAGTACATACGTTTGTGGAACATGCCCCGTTGGCACGTCGCGATCGAAAACCTGTTTGTGTATTCGGGTTTGTTTATCATATTTTGTATGGCACTTGGTCTGTTGCTGGCGATCTTGCTGGATCAGCGCATCCGGGCTGAAGGTGCCTTGCGCACCATTTATCTTTACCCGATGGCCCTGTCTTTCATCGTCACGGGTACGGCCTGGAAGTGGATACTCAACCCTGGTTTCGGTATCGAGAAAGTCATGCATGAAATGGGTTTTGAAAATTTTGAATTCAACTGGCTGGTTGATTCCGAAATGGCAATCTACACGATTGTCATTGCCGGGGTCTGGCAGTCATCGGGCTTCGTAATGGCAATGTTCCTGGCGGGGTTGCGCTCGGTTGATGAGGAAATCATCAAAGCTGCCTATATGGATGGTGTTAGCCTGCCACGCATTTACCTGGGAATTATCATTCCTTCCATGCGCCCCGTATTTCTTAGTGCTTTTGTCGTTTTGTCACACCTGGCTATCAAAAGTTTCGACCTCGTCATCGCGCTGACTAAGGGTGGGCCGGGCTATGCGACTGACATGCCTGCGACCTTCATGTACGCGATGGCATTCCAACGCGGGCGCATCGGAACGGCTGCAGCCAGCGCGACGATAATGCTGATTACCGTGATGGCGATCATCGTGCCCTATCTATACTCGGAGCTCAGGCAGAAAAACGATGATTAGTACCCATTTCGCTACCCGGGGTTCCCGGAACCTGGAACAAATAGCAGGCAGATGGCTGTTATTCGCAGTTCTCGGTATTTTCGCGATTTATTTCCTGATGCCCCTGTACGTGATGGTTGTTACCTCGCTGAAAGATCTCGACGAAATTCGCCAGGGAAACCTGATGGGGCTGCCTCGAAATCCAAGCTTCGATTCCTGGATCAAGGCCTGGGGTTCAGCCTGCGTTGGTATTCAGTGTGAGGGTCTCAAAGGATACTTCTGGAACTCGATGCAACTGGCCGTACCTGCGGTGTTTATTTCTACCATGTTAGGGGCTCTTAACGGATATGTCCTGACCAAGTGGCGGTTCAGGGGTGACAACCTGATTTTTGCCCTGATGCTGTTCGGTTGCTTTATTCCGTTTCAGGTTGTCCTGATGCCGATGGCCCGTGTATTAGGTATGCTGGGCCTTGCCGGGTCTATTTCCGGACTGGTGCTAGTCCATGTCGTATACGGCCTGGGATTTACGACACTGTTCTTTCGGAACTTCTACATCTCCGTTCCAACAGAGCTGGTCAAGGCTGCGACGATTGATGGCGCAGGATTCTTTACAATATTCTGGCGGATAATCCTCCCCCTCTCGTTGCCGATCGTCGTGGTTACCGTAATCTGGCAGTTTACCCAGATCTGGAATGACTTCCTGTTTGGTGTTTCGTTCTCAGCCGGGGGCAGTCAGCCAATCACGGTTGCGTTAAATAATATCGTTAATTCCAGCACCGGGGTTAAGGAATACAACCTCGACATGGCGTCGGCAATTATCGCGGGTCTGCCTACCTTGCTGGTTTATGTATTTGCCGGCCGCTACTTTATCCGCGGACTGACTGCCGGATCGGTGAAGGGTTAGCAGCATGGCATCTCTTGAAATACGTAATATGGCGAAACAGTTCGGCCAAACGGTGGTTCTTGACGGCATCAACATCGAAATCGAAGACGGTGAATTTCTGGTTCTGGTCGGCCCCTCTGGTTGTGGCAAATCGACGTTGCTCAACATTATCGCCGGCCTCGAAACCGCGACCGAAGGTGATATCCTGATTGGTGAAAATGTCGTAAACCAGGTCCATCCGAAAGATCGTGATATTGCCATGGTGTTCCAGTCCTATGCCCTGTATCCAAACATGACGGTGCGCAAGAACATCACTTTTGGCATGGAAGTCCGTAAGGTCCCAAAACAGGAAATTAGCGAGGCGCTGTCTCGCGTATCCGAACTGTTGCAGATCGAGGCATTGCTCGATCGAAAACCAGCCCAGCTTTCAGGCGGCCAACGCCAGCGAGTTGCCATGGGCCGAGCGTTGGTTCGTGATCCGAGTATCTTCCTGTTTGATGAACCACTATCCAATCTCGACGCAAAACTCCGAGTTGAGATGAGGACAGAAATTAAAAATCTACACCACCGTCTCGGAACCACTATCGTTTACGTGACCCATGACCAGACCGAGGCGATGAACCTGGCGACACGCATTGCGGTATTAGACAAGGGCCATGTTCAGCAACTGGGCGACCCCCAGACCCTGTATGACACACCAGACAACGTCTTTGTCGCTGGGTTTATCGGATCTCCCGCGATGAATCTTATCAGCGGGAAAATTCTTAACGGTGATGGCAAGCTGTTCTTCAGGTTCGATAACAAGTTCGAAAATGAGCTATTTGCCATCGATCATTATAATTTCATTAACAAACCAGCCGAAGGCGATGATGTCATCATTGGAATTCGCCCGGAAAGTATAAAGCCACCCGGAGATATACAGAGTGAGTTCGTACATGAAATGAAATTGACTGCAGAATCCATTGAAACCAATGGCTACGACAAGCACGTGATTTTCGAGTTTGATGATTCAGTGATCATGGGACGTTTTCCTGCCACCGCAAATCCGCAGATTGATATGCCGATACCGGTCGGATTTGATTTAAGTAATATTTCCATATTTGATAAAAAATCGGAAAAGAGGCTGTAAAATAACTGTCCGGACACGCTGACCTAATTACCGATATCGGTGGAGCAAATGCCTGATTTGTACTGGAAATTTCAAGGAGTCTGAATCCTTTATTTTGACGAGAAGTTATCCATGACAACTATAACCGAGAATATCGATCGACCTGCGATAGGCATTGCTTTAATGCTCACCGGCCTCGCCGGGTTTGCGGTGATGGATGCAATTATCAAATGGCGGTATTATCAGCACCTTCGTTTCTTCGCGTTGCTAAAAATCCCTATCGCGTGCCCGGTGTTTGCTATTGCGCGTTTTCGTTCTCGTGTTCAGGGATGAATCAGAGTAGACATGACAGGCACCGGCGCAGTCGCGGAGCTGGCCAACCGTGTATTTTGTGCTGGGATTTTCATACCACTTGTGCGGGCCCGGTTTGTAGTCATTGGCATGGCAGGCGGCGCAGGAACCGGTGTAGGTCGAGTTACGATAGCTCTGAATGATCTCACTATTGTTCGTATGGCACGAACTGCATCCTACATTCGAATTGTGGTCACCCGGGTATTCTGGAGTCGTATGACTGAAGTTATTGGTCGGCCCCCAGCCCTGCGTGGAATGGCAGGTGTCGCACTGCGCAGAGGTGTCAAAATGACCCCGTGGACCTGTTGGTGGCAGGCCGGTTGCGTCGGTACCATTATGACAGTCTTTGCAAACTCCGGTGCTACTGCCGTCGTGTGTCCAGGTGCCACCGACGAATGTTGCGGTAGTATGGCAGGAAGAGCAATCCAGACCGGTCGCGATATGCGGGGGATTGGTTTTTGCATCCATGCCGGTGGCCGTAACCCCATGGCATGACGCACAATTATCGACGATACCGGTATGGTCGAAAGTTGCCGGGATGAAGCCAACAGGGTTATGGCAGACACCACAGTCCTGATTGGTCGCAACATGATTGAACTTTTTCGGGGTGGCAAATCCAGTCGCATGACACGAGACGCAGTTATCCACGATCCCGACATGGTCAAAGGTCGCCGGTACAAAGCCGGTGGTTTCATGGCACTCGCTGCAATCGCCGATGGTTGGCACATGGCTGTTGGGTTTTCCTGTGGCGGTATTCCCATTGTGACAGGTTGCACAGTTATCCAGAATGCCCTGGTGATCAAACTTTGCACCAGCAAAGGCCACGGGGTTATGGCACACCGAGCAGTCTTGCGTCGCGGGGTCTATCGGAATATGGTCCGCTGACAGGCCGCGCGCCGTAACGCCATGACACGAGGCGCAGTTGTCAACGATACCGGTATGATCGAACACCGCCGGTGCAAAAGTGCCTGTCAGGTGACAGACACTGCAATCCTGGGTGGTCAGAACGTGGCCAACATTCTTCTTGGTCACCGCCCCCGTTGCATTATCACCATGACATTCTACGCAGTCATCGCCCCTGCCGGAATGATCAAAGACAGCACTGGCGAAACTCTGAGTGTTATGGCACACCCCGCAATCCTGATTCGTGGCCGGATGATCAGCTGTCTTTCCTATGGCCCCGACACCAACATAATCGGGGTTGCCATCATGGCACGAGGCACAATCGGCCGAGATACCCAGATGATCAAAAATTGAGGGAGAGAACGCAAGTGGGGTGGTGGTGTGGCAGAGATAACAATCCTGGTTCGTTGGCAAATGGTTTGCGGCCTTAACTACATTTGGATTCGCACCCGCATTAGTGGGCAGGAACCGGCTGATATGGCATCCTTCGCAGCCACGGCTAATACCGCTATGGTCTATCGTCGCGCCTGAAAAACCGGCGGATGTGTGACAGACTCTGCAATCATCCAGTGCTGGAATATGATTGACCCTCTTGCCGGTTGCGAGGCTGCTGGCATGGCAGGACGCGCAACCTGCGGTGGTTGTCGAATGGTCAAAAATTATTCCCGCGAAGCTGGTAAAGTTATTGGTGTCATGGCAATCAGAGCAATCCCGGGTGGTCGGAATGTGGGCGGGGTTGGATTTGGCATCCCTGTCGATCGCTACAACACCATCGTGGCACAACCCGCAGTTGTTAACATCTATACCCAGGTGATTAAACGTTCCTCCTGCAAAGCTACCCCCCGGGGCGTGGCATGCAACGCAATCCAGTACGGTGACCAGGTGGCCGACCGCTGGTTTACCGGTTGCCACGATACCATCGTGACAGGAATCGCAGGTGATACCTGCTCCCTCGACGGCCGGGCCGGTGTGATCGACAAACGCGTCGACAAATTTATTCGTGTTATGGCACATTGCGCAATCTTGCGTCGCGGGTGGTGGTGCTAGCACAATGTGATTAATCTTGGCATCCATGCCGATCGCGGTAACACCATCGTGGCAGGAATCGCATCGGGTGGCCAGGATAGCGGGGTCGCTATGGTCGGGAATGGCGCCCAGAAAACTGACCGTCGTATGACAGAATACGCAGTCCGAGTCGGTTTGAATGTGGGGTGGGTTGGTCCTGGCATCCTTGCCAATGGTCACGATACCGTTGTGGCACACCGAGCAACCACTGGATATACCCGTATGATCAAAGCTGCCGTCCAGCGACAGCTGTACAAAACTGGTGGTGTTGTGACAGGCATCGCATTCGACGACCGTTGGCACATGAAATTCAGATTTACCGATGGCCAATACACCATTATGACATTCGCTGCAGTTCCCGAATACTTCCTGATGATCGACAAAGGGGGTATTGGTAAACCCGAGGGGCGTATGACAGGTCTCGCAGCTATTACCGGTGGCCAGGTGATTCGACGATTTCCGCGGAATCTTGCCAGGCCCGGGTACAACATCAATCTCGCCGTTATGACATTGCGCGCAATTTGATGACAGGCCCTGATGATTAACAGGACCGGTGGGATGGTCCAGGATGTCAATGGCAGCGATGACAAGCTGAATTGCGCGTTGGCTGGAAACGCCCGCGGCGCTGACCACCAGTTGCACCAGGTAGGTTCCACGCACATCGGCGATGAAACTGGGATTCGCAGTTGAGGGGTTTAGCAACTGGGCCATGCTGGTATCGGGTTTTGACGAGAAGGACCAGCTATAGCTCAGTGGTTCCGCCAGTGTCGTAATCGATTTGCTACCGTCGAGTACGGCTGTCTGGGAGACCTGGACAGCAACGATAGGTCCTGTTCTAGCGACTATGTTGTCGACATCGGCCCCTATCGTGGTTGTGGAGCCACTCCCACCCGGGCTTCCTCCACAGCCAGAAACCAATGCAGCAAGCATGACTGCTAATAGGTAGCTGGTCAGTGTTCGAGACACCTCCTGTGTCAGCATGGTTAGCACCTTGGCCCTGATTACTGAACTACTATAAATTTATTTTCTAACAGTCGAACTTTCATTATTTATCTCAGCTATCACTAATACCACCCAATTTTATATGATTGGAAATAGATAAATGCGGGAATAATTCGCATAGTAATTTGTTAATTAAAGCTGAATTTCTATAGTGATAAATTGATTGACCGACAGCATTTATAGGAGGGTGCAACAGGACTTGTTACTGAGAATTCTCATCCGTGAAATAAAACGCCTTGCGGTGATGCCCACGCATAACCACATGACATGGACATGAGGTCTGCAACAGCCAGCTTGATAGTTATGCCCCTCGTTATTAAGGTACCTGTTAAGGAATTATTACCTCCCTTTTTTAATTAGCTGTAACTAATTAACAGCGCCAAATCCACGATCTCATTTATAATCTATCACCGGTGTTCTTTACCCACCTCTTTTATTATCAGGAGCTTGTAACTTGGTTATTCATCCAAAAATTATACTAGCAATTCTTTTCGCGTTGATTATGGCTGCTTCCGGAGCTTTTCTGGTATCGACCCAGTCTCAAAATCCTGTAGCCGGGGCGGGCAACTTTGAAACTCAGAGTTTGCAATCACTTGCCTCTTTCCCAAAGGTGAGTCAATCAACCACTCAGCTAGATTCGGTAGAAGTACTTTTGTCCGGACTAAAACAACGACTGGAGAATGCGCCCGATGATGCCGACGGATGGTTGTTATTGTCAAAATCCTTCGATCATCTAGATCGTTTGGGTGAAGCGAAAATAGCATTCGAAAAAGCCAGGGCCCTGGGATATACCGGTAACTGGAAGCCATTGCCGCTGATTGTTACTGCGGGTCGACAAAGTTACCCGTCGGAGAATTCCCCTTCCGCTGAAAGCACGGGCCTGGTAGACGAAACAAGAACATCTTCGGCAAGATAAAATAATCGATTACTGGCTATCCGCAATCCTGTTGTTCGTGACCATCGGTTTTGCCTGGCATTCCTGAGGCAGAGTTTGATGCACTGGATATTAATTGAATAGCTTAAACAGGCTATTACCGTTTTCCTCGATTAGATCCGCGGCTTTATCGTGGCCGGAATTGATAGCTATTTGATAGGCATTCTGGTCATCCAGATTACGGGTTAGCATGTCCGCACCAGCCTGTATCAGGGACTTCACCATGGCCTCTTGCCCAGTAGCGGCTGCCAGCATTAACGCAGTCTCTCCGGCAAAGTCTTTGGCATCGATGTCGATACTTCTGGTGAGCAGAAATTTCGTCAACTCATTATTTTCGGATAATACTGAAAGCATGAGTATCGAGTTATTTTCTTTGGTCAGGGTTTTTACGCTGGCGCCATTATCAATGAGAATCCGGGCAGTATCCAGATTACCGCCGGAAACAGCCCGTGCCAGGGGCGTATAGCCGTTTTTGTCGGCAAGATTAATTGGGGCCTGTTTGACCCGGATCAACGCCGTCGTGACTTTTTTCAACCCGAGGCCTGCGCTATACCACAATGCCGGGCGATTTTTACTATCGACCTGGTTAACATGATCATCAACTCTGATCAACTGGACGCTCAGAACTTCCATATTATTCTGTATTGCGAGCAACAGAGCACGGTGAATCGATGCTTTATCCAATCTGCCGTTCAGCAGGGCCAGGGCAGACTTTCCATGTTGATTTTTGATCGCTATGGACAAAGGGCTAGCTTTGTTTTTGGCGATAAGGGATGTATCAGCGCCGTTCTTGACGAGTAAACTAACCGCTTTCAATTGGCCTGATGCCGCCGCAAAAAACAGTGGGGTTTCATTTCTACGATTTACCGCATTGATGTCAGCGCCCTGCGAAATCAATAACCTTAAAATTTCCAGTTGCCCTTCGCTTGCTGCCCTGTGCAAGGCGCTGTTGCCAGTTGCATCGGTAGCAAGAATATCGGCCTGCTGATCAAGCAGTTGAACCACAATCGCTGTCTCACCAAGCAGGCTGGCGATGTTTAGCAGTGGCCATCCCTTGTAAAGTGACCCTGCCCTGTTCAAAGATTGCTGGAGACTTTTGATTTCAACTTTCGCATATCCTTCGTTTTGCGCTGGCAAACTAATGCCCTGCTTGACCAGTACAGATCTGGCAATTTGTAAATCCAGGATTTGTGCGAGTTGTGGTGCTGATTGGGATTTTCTATTTTTTATACTATAGTCCGCGTCATTGTTGATTAAGAGATTCATCATGTCCTCATCTTCATGACGTGTGGCGATGATGAGAGCCGTATTACCAATGTGATCCGGTGCATTGATATCTACATTTTTTCTAATAAGGTCTAGCACTATACCGATATAACTATTTCGGGTTGCGATATGGATTGGGCGATCATTGTTACTGTCCGGTGTATCCAGCCGGGTCGATTGGGATAGCAGTATCTGAGACATTTCGTGGTGCTCTGATTGCAGCGCAACTATCAATGCGGATTGATGTTTGCTATCAACAATATCGAGGTTAACACCCCCTTTAATCAGTGATCGTATACGATCAAGATCGTTGGTGCGTATAGCGCTGAAAATTCGATCCTGGCTGATATTAAGATTACTGTTATCCGAGGCTGATTTATTCAGGTAGGCGATTTTATCGATTGCGCGCTGATAACCCTGATCGGCGGCGGCCCGGTACCAGCTTAACGCTTCTGCTGGATTTTGTTTGGCCGGGTCCCGTTTCTCCAGTATTGAAGCGAGCATATATTGCGCGTCGGGTAGACCACTATTCGCGGCTTTTTTATAGAGTTCGATTGCCTTGTCGAGACTGGATTTAACCCCTTTGCCTGAACGGTAGAGTCCCGCCATTCGGTATTGTGCCCCGGCGTTACTCTGCTTCAGCAATGGCTTTAGTTGTCGTACCGCCCGGCTGTACTGGCGTAAGCGGATTGATTTGTCTACATCTGTTAAGATGGTTTCGATACCAGATAAAGCCGGTGTGGAAAGCGATATTCCGGATATAAAAATGAGAAACAGGATTAATCCTGCTTTTGGCAAATTCATCAGGCAGTGCCATACTTGGTATCAACCTCAATACCAATTTGCTTTAGGAATCTGGTTGGCAGGATACCACCCGCGTTTATGATAACGGCATCATTAGCCAACGCTGTTTTCTTACCACCGCAATCAAGAGTCACCTGGGTTTCATCGATTCGAGTAAGAGTCGAGGGTAGGTAGAGGCTGATTTTCCGCTCCTTAGAATACCTGTCGATGCGTTCTCGATTTTTGGCCTTGGCCCGGGAAAAATTTTCACTGCGATAAGACAGGGAAACTTCACTACCAGTAACATCGGCAATCGCGAGGGCCGCCTCCAGGGCACTATCACCACCGCCTACTATGATTACTTTCTGGTTTACATATTGCTCCGGATCAATTAACTGATACACCACCTTGGGCAGGTCTTCACCGTGAATGTCCAGTTTCCTGGGCGTGCCTCGACGGCCTATACTTAGCAATACTTTGTCTGTGGAATAATTGCCGCGGTTTGTTTTGACGGTAAATCCTTTGTCAGAGTTTTCCACATTAACGACTATTTCATTATAGTTGATCTGAATTTCAGTTTGTTTTTCAACGCCCTGCCAAAATTCCAGTAGAGCCTCCTTGGTGGTTTCCTTAAATTGCATCTTGCCGACCAGTGGTAATTCAACTGGTTGTGTCATAACAATTTTGCCGCGCGGGTATTGGAACACTGTTCCTCCCAATGAACTCTGATCAAGCGTCAGGTATTTGAGTTTTTGTTGTTTAGCGGCGAGTGTTGCTCCAATGCCGGCAGGGCCGGCACCCACAATGATCACCTGATACTGGTTTTTGCTGGTTTTTGGCAGTGTAGTGGTCAATGCCTTGATCGCGGTTTTCCCTTGCTCAATAGCATTGCGAATCAAACCCATGCCGCCCAGTTCACCCGCTATATAAATGCCTTTGATATTGGTTTCAAACTTATCGTCCACCTGGGGGATGTCTACGCCATGTTTTTCTGTACCGAAAACCAGCGTGATAGCGCCTACCGGGCAAACCTTCTTACAGGCTCCATGACCAATGCAATTGGCGGGTTCGAGTAACTCTGCCTTACCATGATATATCCCCAGAACATTGTGTCCGAGCTGTTGCGGACATGCATGCACGCAGGATTTACAGCCGATGCATTTGTTTCTATCGATAATCGGGTGCAGTGAAGGGGGCTCAGCCAGACCGGATTCGAAAGCCTGTTTCCTGGTCGACGCACTTACATATTGGCGACGGTGGTGTAGAAATATATAAAACGTCAGGAATAGCAAAATAGGTGAAAAATATAGATAAGTATCCATTCGGTTCTCGTGTGGAGATATCCTGATAGGTAGTCTATAGGCGAAGTCTGGCCGGTATTTGGTAAATAATTCCGTTTCCTCGGAGTTTGTAATTATTTACCAGATAATAAACAGTATTAGTGCAATAAACGTATTAGTGATTTTTTATACCCGATTTTACGCAAGATAAATTATGGTTTTGAGGTTTGCACTAAACACATTGACCCTGCTCTGGTATGGGACTATTGCAGCGTTAATTTTTACTGGCTGGTTGGTGCGCGATCAACGGTACCTGGTTCCTGAAGCAGGCATAGGCTACTGGCTTGGCATACTGGGTGGTTTAATGATGCTGTTATTACTGGTCTATCCCCAACGTAAGAAAAGGCCAGGCTGGAGATTTGCAGGATCCATCAAATTCTGGTTCAGGCTTCATATGTTTCTGGGCATATTCGGTCCGGTTTTGATCATCTTTCATTCGGGTTATCAACTGGGCTCACTGAATGGTCGTGTTGCTTTTTTCTGTATGCTAATAGTGGCAAGCAGTGGCCTTGTCGGGCGCTATCTTTACCAGCGTTGTCACCACGGGCTTTATGGCGAGAAAATACGCTATGAGGAATTCTACCGAGAGACTAAAGACTGGGGTCAGCAGTTGACCGGCCTGAAGCAGAAGCGGGCCGAAATCGCCGAAGAATTACAAAAAATTGAAAATAAACTGGTCAATCTGCATACCGGGGAAAACCGCTCACTGTGGTTTTACAAGTCTACCAGGTGGAAACTGAAAAGATTGCGAAAGAAGCTCAATAAAACGATTAATCGAACAAAGAATCGGAATATGCTGCTGGACAGGGTGAGGAGCCTGCAAGCTATTTGCAATCTGGGGGTTAACGAAATTCTCTTTTCCTACTGGCATATACTTCATTATCCATTATTTATCTTGCTGGTTATCTCCGGGTTTACCCATGTAGCAGTTGTGCATATTTATTAATGAGAACCATTAATTCGGTCTTGGCACTGCTAATAATACTGATATACAGCGACGCGATTCAGGCGCTGGAATTTGAAGGTTTGTTTATGCCTGGTGATTTGATTGCAGGACATATGGAATTTGAAAGTGAATGCAAGCAGTGTCATGTGCGGTTGCGCGACACGACTCAGAGGCAATTGTGCATGGACTGCCATGAACCAATTGGTAAAGATGTTCAGAAGAGAAAGGGTTTTCACGGAAAAAATAAAAAAGCTTTTTCGTCTGATTGCAATGTTTGTCACACCGATCACAAGGGTAGAGACACCAATATCGTCTGGCTTGATAAAGACAGTTTTGATCACAAACAGACCGATTATGCATTACTCGGCAAACACCTGTTGATTGAGTGTACCGATTGCCATAAGAGAGAAAAAAAATATCGTGACGCCCCTTCCGACTGTATCGACTGCCACAGGGACGACGATATACATAAAAACGAACTGGGTGATCAATGCGCCAATTGCCATAACCCCAAAGCCTGGACTAGTGAGCAATTTGATCATGACAAGACCGACTTTAGATTAAAATACGCCCATAAACAGGTTGCCTGCGATTTGTGCCATGTCGAGAACCGTTTTAAAAATACGCCTAAAACCTGTGTTGCCTGCCATGCGATAAGAGATGTACACGAGAATCGATTTGGCAACAAATGCGAGGATTGCCACGTCGAAAATAAATGGAATAAATCCAAATTCGACCATGACCGTGACACAAAATTTCGATTGATGGGGAAACACCGTTCTGTGTCATGCCATACCTGCCATTCGACAGGTAGTAAAAGCAAAAATAAAAATAATATCTCGAGAACCTGTTACGACTGCCATCGTCTGGATGACGTTCACAAGGGTAATAACGGTCGAAAATGCCAGGATTGCCATACTGAAAAAAGTTGGCTGGGATCTGAATTTGATCACGATACAAAAACTGAATTTCCGTTAAGAGGTGCCCATAAAAAAGCCAGCTGCCAGGCCTGTCACCAGGCAAACGCATACGATATAAAAACCGACAAGGCCTGTTATAGCTGCCATAAACACGAAGATGCACACAAGGACCAACAGGGGAAACAGTGTGAAACCTGCCACAACGAGTCCACCTGGTGGCTGCAAGATGTGCGATTTGATCATGAATTGAGTAATTTCCCCCTGATTGGCCAACATTCGGTTACAGGTTGTGAATCCTGTCATTTTACTTCGGCTTTCAAGGATGCAAAATCAGGCTGTAACGATTGTCATCAGGATGATGATGTTCATAAAAAATCGCTGGGCGATGATTGCCAACGATGCCATAACCCAAACGATTGGTTGATCTGGCAATTTGATCATGATGAGACCGATTTCAAAATCAGGGGGGCGCATGATGGATTGCACTGCGATAGCTGTCACTTCAGGCCACTCGATAAAAATAACAAACGCGCCAGCCGTTGTATAGATTGTCATGTCCGCGATGATATTCACAACGGAAACTTTGGCCCCGACTGTGATAGCTGCCATAACCAGGATGATTTCACGTCTATCGACATACGCTCGATGAGTAATAGCGATTCGAGGGTGGCAGAATAATGGGAGAGGGGAAATGAATTTTTATCTTACCTGTGTGAATGATGCCAGTCGATTGATGGTATCCGGGAAACTGCTTTCGATACTTTTGGTACTACTGGCAACAAGCTGGATTTACGCGCACGCGGCTGAAACTGCACAGGCTTTTAATCACGATGAAACCAGTTTTCCACTGGATTTTACCCACTCCCTGGTCAGTTGTGAGTCCTGTCATATAAAAGGGGTATTTCAGAGTACCCCGGTAATGTGCTGGGGTTGCCACTCATTGACGGGACGTATTCGTGCAAGTGCGGCTTCACCACAGCATATTCCTACCACCAGAGATTGCGAACTCTGTCACCAGAGTGGGAAATGGGATGATGTGATAAAGGTAGACCATTTTGCAGTACTGGGGACCTGCCAGAGTTGCCACAATGGTTTCACAGCCGGGGGGAAAAATCCGGGCCATGTTCAAAGCAGTAACGTATGTGATGATTGCCATCAGACATTTTCATGGGCTGGTGCCGGATTTAATCATGCTAATGTCGTTGGTAACTGTATCAGTTGCCACAATGGAGTCACAGCATCCGGGAAAAACCCGACCCATATGCTTACGACCAATACCTGTGAGGATTGCCATAGCACAATCAACTGGTCACCGGTGATCCGTGTAGATCATAACGCGGTAATTGGGAGTTGCTTCAGCTGCCACAATGGAATTATCGCCCAGGGTAAACAAACAGGTCATATCCCCAGCAGTAATGATTGCGCATTGTGTCATTCGTCGCTGGCATGGAGGCCAGCAACACAATGATTACGCCAGGCTCGTCGGTGATTACTCGAGTACTGATCATGGAATCAGTGCGACGGGTAAATCAACCGGGCACAACTTATCTGATGGCGGTTGTTGAGCAACGGGCCTCAGACAGTAGTTAATACCTCAGACTGACTCCACAGCTGAACAGGCATCCAGGAGTCAAATTGCCATCCATTATCCTACTAAAAATTCAACAGGCTTATGTTTTACAGGAAAAAAATTAGAAGTCTGTTGTTATTCGTCATGTGTCTCGCTTCGACAGGCCTATTTGCTGGAGTAGTAAACTTTATAAAGGTTGAAACAGTTATAGTCAAACCACAGCGACCAGTCGAGATATTGCCCTACTCAATAAATCTTGAATCCTACCCGGGCCCATTGAAGGGAAGAGTTATCCGGTATTCGGTCAGTATTAAAAGCGATTTAATTTATCTGGTCAAAGTGACCGTGAATAAAAAACTATACTACCGCCTGGTGACAGGTAATTTCAGAAACCGGAAACAGGCAGGGCTGGAACTTTCCAGAATTAAAAAATATTATCCCGGTGCCTGGATTAATAGCAGAGTCGGACAGGAGCAGCGACAATTAGCGAGCTTATTGGCCCCTGTTAATAAAAAGCAGCCCGTGCAAAAAACAGTGGTGCCGAAAATTGCCCTGCAGAGTAATTCCTCCCCTGGTTCGGATTCCGTAGCTAAACTTTTAGACAAGGCAAAACAGGAGTTTCTGGACGGCAACTATACCCAGGTACTTGCGATTGCCAATAAAATTATTGAAACCGGCACCACTGAACAGATTCAAATGGCCATGGAACTGGCCGGTATCGCGCGCGAACGGCAAAATAAATTTGCCCAGGCAATCGCTATATATACAGATTTTTTAATTTTGTACCCGGACAGTGAAATGTCCGCAAAGATAAATAACCGTTTGCAGGGGCTCAAGACGATGGGCCTGGAACCCAGGAAACGAGTAGACCCAGTTAAGCGATCGAATAAAAGCGACTGGAATATTTACGGGGCAGTATCGCAATATTACCGGGATGATGTTATCCGGACCATAGAAGATGACAGGGAAATAGCCAATTCGGCACTGGTGACGGACTTAGACCTGTTTGCAATGCGTAAAACGGATACGGGCTCCCTGATTATCCGCTTCGATGGCGGCATGTATAGGGCTATTGAAGATGAAGAATCCGACACGCGAATCGGCCATGCCCTGGTCAGTTACACCAATAGTAAATCCGGATACCAGTTAACCGGTGGTCGCCAGTGGGATACTGCCAAAGGCGTCTATGGTCGTTTTGATGGTCTTGTATATAAAAACCTGTCGCATAGCGGGTATAACTACAGTATCTACACGGGATTCCCGGCCCAATCGTCTTATGATGAAGTGCAGACGGACCGACAGTTTATCGGTACCAGTGTACATTTTAGTCCCTTTAAGCGGGTAGAAATGGACGTCTATTATCTGCAGCAGGATGTTTCGGGTCTGACGGATCGCCAGGCGTTGGGTACTGAGTTTGAGTATCGGCGAGGAAGAGGTTATTTGTTTGGTATAATCGATTATGATTTATTCTATGGCGATTTGAATAACTTCACAGCTATCGGTAGCATTCCCTTTAGCGAAAGATTGGAATTTAACCTGAGCTACGATTTTCGAAATACACCCACGCTCACGACAACCAATGCCCTACGGGGCCAGGCGGTAGCGTCTATAGAAGAGTTAAAGGATCTATTCTCAGATGAAGAAATTTATCAATTGGCTGAAGATAGAACCAGTAAAGGCCAGAATCTTAATATCGGTTCGAATTATCTAATCGACAGCGACCACCAGCTATACCTGAGTATTACATACGCTTCGATCGAAGAGACGATCGCATCAGGTGGCGTTGATGAAATGCGCGCTAGCGAAGATTTACATTTCTTTGCAGATTATTCGATACGCGGATTTTTCTATAGCGATGATTACTCAAGTTTTGGATTGAGGTTATCGGAGACTAGCTCGACCAGCGTAATTTCATTGCGTGCGCGAACCTATTTCCCCGGGCCGGGCAGACTTGGATATGATCCACGGCTGCGGCTGGACTATCGTGAAAACCATGACACGAATGTGGTCCAGTGGATTCTAAACCCGAGTATTAAATTGACTTATAGGGCCAGCAGAAAACTTAGGTTCGAGGGAAGTCTGGGTCTGGAATATTCCAATTTTGAATTACCGGAACTCGACGACCGAATAGCCTACTCCGTGTTCCTTAGTTATCTGTACCAATTTTGACTACCCTGGACAGCAGTGCCTGTCTGGGGCATGAATAATCAGGGCAAGGCGAAAGGGATTGTTACAACTCGGTTCATGCACTTATCATCTGGCTCGCACATCATGTCCGGGCCGATGGTCGTCGTCAGGCCCGGCTGACCGGCTAAAGAGTACTGTTTTTCAGGCCCGTTTCGGTTACTGTACCCTGGTGAGAAATTACTCGTGACCGCTATAACCGAGAATGTCGATCGACCTGCGATAGGCATTGCTTTAATGCTTGCCGGCATCGCCGGGTTTGCGGTAATGGACGCGATTATCAAATGGCTCACCGCCGATTACCCGGTGCCCCAGGTGGTTGCACTTCGCAGCTGGTTCGGACTGCCGCTGCTGTGTATATTTGCACTTCACCAGGGAGGATTAAAAACTCTAAAGACCCGGCGCCCGATGGTCCATGTTGGACGCTACCTGTTGGTACTCGCGCTCAGCTTCAGTTTTTTCTGGGCACTCTCCCAAATGAAACTGGTCGATGCGATTGCAATTACCTTCGCTGCGCCGATCTTCATCACCGCGCTTTCGGTTCCATTATTGAAGGAACCAGTAGGCCTGCATCGCTGGTTCGCGATAGGCATTGGTTTTTGTGGTGTACTAATCATGCTACGCCCGGGCATGGGCGTTTTCCAATGGGCAGCGTTGGTAGTGCTCGGCAGTGTCGTGGTGTACGCCCTGTTAATGATTACCACGCGCGCTTTCAAGTCCACCGAGAGCACGGCGTCACTAATGCTCTATCCGCAGTTGGGCATGTCGCTCACTGGCATCGTCTTTGCGCCGTTATTGTGGGTGACCCCGAGCCTGGGTGATCTTGGTCTGTTCGCACTCGCCGGTCTGTTCGGCAGCGTCGGTGTAATGTGTCTGACTCATGCATTTCGTCTGGGGCCAGCGGCGGTCATTTCACCGTTTGAATATTCCGCGCTGATCTGGGCAACGCTGCTGGGGTTTTTACTGTGGGGTGAATTGCCCGATAAGTACACTCTGGTCGGTGCTGGCATCGTGATCTTAAGCGGGCTCTACATCGTTTATCGCGAAACTGTCAAGATTGGGCGAGCGCGACCACAATTACCCAGTATGAGCCCGGATGACACTGGTGAATGACTAGCCGCAACACCAACAACAAATACGATACTGCAGCGCGACCTTAACTTTTTCAGGCTGCTTTACCTGGTTTGCCCGGCCTCACGCAGTGCGAAGATTTCCTGTGGTTCGTCGATACCCTTCAGCTGGTGCTGCCCCAGCGATACAGAACGATCTGGATCGCAACCTGCAAACTCGGCAGAAAGCAGAACTGGTTCGTTTAATGCTTTACATAGAGATTCGATGCGCGCGGCCAGATTTGCAGCCTCGCCTATGACGGTAAATTCGAGCCGGTTGCCGGTGCCTATATTGCCGTAAGTCACATCGCCCACGTGCAATGCGATACCGTAGCCAAGCAAAGGTACCGATTCATTCAGGCGCCTGGCGTTAGTGGATTCGATTCGTGACGAAGCTTCGTGAGCCGCGGCGACTGCGCTCTTACAGGCTGCGTCCAGACTAATTTCGTCGAATTCGTTTTCAATAGGAAAGATTGCCAGCGCCGCATCACCAATAAAACGAAGTATTTGTCCGCCATGATCGAGAACTGGGCCGGCCACGCAATCAAAGAATTCGTTTAAACAGGCCAGAAACTCATCCCTCGACATCGCCTGCGCCAACGGGGTCGAACCACGCAAATCGCAAAACCAGATAACAGCTCGAATGTTTTGTCCATCGCCGCGCCGGATCAGGCCGTTGAGTACGCGCGCACCTGCATGCGAGCCGAGGTAGGTATCGAGCAAGCTGGCGGCCTTGTATTGCAATGCGTGAACTTCGTAAATTCTACCCAACACGCCGAGAATTTCGTAAATATGGCCCAGATCTGAAGTGGTGAAACCACCCGGACGGTTTGAAACCATGAATAATGCATTGATTTGGCCGTCGGAGAAAAGCATCGGCATGGCCACGTAATCGGTGGCGCCCTCGGCATGGTATTCGCGGATTATGTCGTAGTCGAGTTGCGGTTCTTTAATATCGAGACGCCGCCGGATACCACCGGCGCCTTCAAAAATCGGCACCAGCGGACTGTTCAGATACTCGGGCGATTGCAATGCTTCAAACCCAAGGTCCCGTTCGACGAGTTCGCCGCTAACGCTATGCCAGTGCTGCGAGAATGCGACGACCTGGGGATGAAGTATTGGAATGACTACCCCCAGTCTCCACAGTGGAATTTGGGCTGATCGCATTTGCCTGGCAAAGGCGGCTGTTAATTCACGCGACGAATCGAATGCGGGTGCTTCCTGCAATACCCAGTTTAAAAGTGGGTTTTCGTAAGCTGATAGTGATTCGTCCCCGGGCTTTACTGATTCTGCACCCGGGTACAGGATTTCCACCTGGTCTGGATAAAAAGCCACGTAATCCTTGATATGTTCAGAGTCCTTACTCGGGTCTTCGTAACTCCAGAGAATATTATCGACCGCGATATCGCCGATTCGCAGTGAATAGTGCGCAGCGTTGCCCTTGAATGGGCAATAGGTGACATATTCGCTGCGCTCGAACAGATCCATGCGTACGTCCTCGCGCGGGAAATAGCAGACCGGGGCAATTCGGGTTTCCTGTAACAGCATCACCCGGTTGCTGTCGGCGAGGGTGATTCCCTGGTAAATCGCAGACACCTGCTTCGCTTCTGGTTCGAAGCTGAAGCGGTATAGTTGTGCCGCCTGCGATTCAGGTTGCTTCGTGTTTAAAGATTGCGGGGCGGCCATGGCTTTCTAAGAGTTCAGTAAATTTATAGCGGCTGACTTGTATCGGTATCCGATTCGGGCCGCGACAGGCTGATATCAATTTAAAATACCCGTGAAGTGTAGCACCACAATTACCACAGCTTCCAGTTTCCATATTGATTCAACAATTTATTCGAACATTGAGCTTTTAATGTGCCCGTGCCACTATTGCTACCAGGCAACATAGTATTGTCTGTGCTTAATATCTCGAACTCAGGCCACTGGGTTAGTACTCGTCCGCTAGCAGGCAAACTAATTCTTTAGTAGAGGAACAATGATTGTAACAACCATGAATGATCTACTCGGTACCGAGCGTGACATACACGGCCCGGTGTGGGCAAGTCGCCGATTTCTTCTCGCCAAAGATGGAGTCGGGTTCACTATGACGGAAACCACGACTAAAGCCGGTACCGAACAGGTGTTGTGGTACAAGCATCACATCGAGGCCAATTATGTCATTGAAGGTGAAGGGGAGGTGGAGAATATCGCCACAGGCGAGGTATTTCCCCTCAATCCAGGAACCCTGTACGTGCTGGACAAAAACGAAAAACATCGACTGAAATCAGTTACCAGCCTGCGCCTGGTGTGTGTTTTTTCGCCTGCTCTGACTGGTGGTGAAACACACGATAAGGATGGCTCTTACTTACCTGCCGCTGATTAACTTAAATATACCCCGCTAACTGGTGAGCGAACCTCATGTCTAAAACACAATTAGATTCTTACCGGCATCAATCCTACTGGTGGGATAGTGGTCCCGGGGATAAACCGCTCGATCTGGATCTGCTGGCAACAACTACCGATAATCTACCCGCGCAGGTCGACTGCGTCATCGTCGGTGCCGGATATACCGGGTTGTCGGCAGCGCTGATACTGGCGCGAGCAGGTAGATCAGTTTTGGTACTGGACAGGTCGCATCCCGGATATGGTTGCTCAGGCAGGAATGGAGGTCTGATTGGACCTTCGTTTCATAAACTTGGTTTGTCCGGGCTTAAAGCAAAATTAGGGGATGCGAAGGCCACCGCCATCATACGAGAATCGATGGATATACTGGCATGGCTAAAACAATTTATAGCGCGGGAGGGTATCGAATGTGGACTGGTGCAGAAGGGTCGTTTCAGGGGTGCCGTCGCTGAAAAACATTATGGCGAGCTAGCCCGACAGGCAGAAGACCTGGGCAGCAGGGTCGATCTATCCTATGAGATGATCCCTTCAACTTCGCAACGAGATTATATCGGTAGCGACTATTACAAGGGTGGCATTGTTTATCATCAGGATGGCCACCTGCATCCGGGACTCTATCTGAAGGGTCTGGCCAAGCTGGCACTGAAAGCCGGGGCAGTTATTTGTGCACCAGCCGCTGTACAGCAAATCGATTCAGGCGCCGATGGCTATAGCGTCAGTGTCGAGGGTGCGTCAATACAATGCGGTGAGGCCCTGGTTGCCACCAATGGCTACACCGACCCCAATTTCCCCTATCTAAGGTGTCGGGTCATCCCGCTTCGTTCAGGGCTTATTACAACCGAGCCGTTGTCACCAGGTCTGATGCAGGAACTAAGCCCCAGGCAACAAGGATTTGGGGATACCAGTCGATTGGTTCCCTATTATCGCCCTTCACCGGATGGCACGCGCATGATCTTTGGCGGGCGCGCATTTGATGTTGCAGACCGGCCGGAAAAGTATACCGGGGATCTGCATCGACTGATGACACGGATATTCCCTCAGCTCAAGGAAACCGGCATTAGTCATGCCTGGTCGGGAACCGTCGCTTATACATTCGATCATGCGCCCCATATCGGGCAGATACCCGAAGGTGCAATGGCTGGCGTTCACTATGCGATGGGGTATTGTGGCTCGGGTGTTGGTCGCGCTACCTGGTTCGGTCGCAAAGCGGCTTTAAAGATTTTAAACGACCCGGAAGGGTCGACCCCGCTGGATGACCTTAAATTTGAAGATCGTCCGTTGTATACAGGATATCCCTGGTTCCTACCCACTATTCTCAGGTGGCACAGCCTGATGGATCGATTTGGTTATTAATTGAGAGCAAATATGAAGCAGATTCTAGGCACGATGACATTCGGCGAACAGGTGGACCAGGCCGGCGCTCGATCTATTCTGGATCTGTTTGTCGATTCGGGGAATACTGAAATCGATACCGCACACCAGTATTGTGATGGAAAAACGGAACAAATGCTGGGTGCATTGCTGCCACCCGAAAAGCGCCAGAATCTGTACATAGCATCCAAGGTAAATCCCTGGAACGACCACGGGCTTCAGCCTGACCAGCTAAGAAAACAGATGCGGGAAATACTGCAAAGGCTTGGAACCGATTATATCGACTTGCTCTACCTGCATTCGCCCGACCTGGATACACCGGTAGAGCAAACGCTGGAGTGTTGTTTCGAAATGTACCAACAGGGGAAATTCAAACATTTTGGATTAAGCAATTACGCATCCTGGCAAGTCGCCGAAGTGGTTGAAATCTGTCGCCGGAATGGATGGATGGAACCCTCGGTTTACCAGGGTATGTACAACGCCCTGACCAGGGATGTCGAACGCGAATTATTCCCCTGCCTGAGAAATTATGGAATCAGTTTCTATGCCTATAACCCATTAGCCGGTGGTTTGCTCACCGGAAAATACCAGTCTGTCGATGAACTCCCCGATAGCGGAAGATTTGCAATGCGTAACGGTTACCAGCAAAGATACTGGAAAAAAGACTATTTTGATGTCCTGAAGAAACTGGCGGAAAAATGCCGAGAATTCGGATTGAAACCAACCCAGGCTGCTTTCAGCTGGCTGGTGAATCACTCCCGGCTCAATTCGGAACAGGGTGATGGAATTATCCTCGGTGTGAGTAAGATTGGACACCTGTCAGACAACATGGAAGGCTGTGATCATGCCCCGCTCGACCAGTCGATTCTCGACATTCTGGATCGGGGGTGGGATATGATTAAACCGGAATGTTTTAAATATTTTCGTCCTTAGTCCGAAAAATAGACGAGGGGAACGAGGTCAACGCGATGGGCGGCAAGTAAACGCATGGCAGGTGACGTAGACGAAAAGGCTCTATTCGAGCGCTTTTCAAAAAAATACAAACTGATTCAAAGCGATCTGTTGAGACATATCGAACGCTCGAATTGCGGATGCGATTACGGCGCTACCAGCTTTACCACGCTCAAGCAGGCCGTGGAACTGAACGCGATGCTTAGGCTGGGGTTAAAGCATAGACTACTGGAAATCGGAGCGGGTTCGGGCTGGCCCGGGCTTTACCTGGCGAAACAGTCGGGATGTGATATTACCCTGACCGACTTGCCCATCGAGGGGTTGCAAATTGCAAGGGAGAGGGGCGATTCGGAGCAGCTTCCTGGCATTTGCACGGTAGCAGTTGCGAGTGGCTCAGCATTGCCTTTTAGAACAGGCGCCTTCGATGCGATTTCCCACTCCGACGTGCTCTGTTGCCTGATCGATAAGTTATCAGTTCTAAAAGCCTGCCGCAGTGTGATTGACGCTAACGGCAAAATGATATTTACGGCTATTTTGATATCTCCTGGCCTGTCGAAAGCCGATTACGAGAGAGCTATGGAATGCGGCCCGTCATTTATGGCGTCAGACGACAGCTATGAGAAATTAATCGATACGGCCGGCTGGAAGTTGGTCGACCGGATCGACCTGTCGAGCGAATTTTTCGAGACCCTGCAAGTAATGCTGGGCAATGAGCTCGATTATGCCGAAGCGCTGGATAAGCTGTTGGGAAAAGAGGAGACCCTTCACCGGTTAACTCGTACCCGATCATATATTGAGGGGCTCGAACTGGGATTAATTCGCCGTGAGTTATTTCAGGTTGTGCCAATTTAAATGGGGAATTCGCTATGACTTCAAGAGTTTCAATATTAATTACCGGGGCATCCGGGGGTATCGGCCGTGCCGCCGCCATCGAGTGTGCCAATCGAGGAGCCGTGGTTGGAATCCACTATCATCGAAACCAGGATCGAGCCGAGGCCACAATGGCGGCATTAGCGGGTGATGGTCATCGCCTGTACAAGTGCGATATCGTCGACCCTGAAGCTGTTGGCCAATTGATTGATCAGGCCGATCAGGATTTTGATGGCCTGGATGTACTGGTGAACAATGCCGGAATATCACAACGTCACCGGTTCGAAGATATCGACTATGCAACCTGGCGGGAAACCTGGCAACGAATCGTCGATACCAATCTTACCGGGCCCAGCAACCTGTGTTTTTGTGCGGCCAAAAAAATGATTGCCCGCGGCGGCGGAAAAATTGTGAATGTTTCTTCGCGGGGTGCGTTTCGGGGTGAACCGTTGATGCCATGGTACGGTGCTTCCAAGGCCGGAATGAACGCGATGGGGCAATCCCTGGCTCAGGCCCTGGGTCCCAAAGGGGTATTTGTTTATACCGTCGCCCCGGGATTTGTCGAAACTGAAATGGCCGCGGCGACCCTGGCATCACCGGAAGGTGACAATATCAGAAATCAAAGTAGCATGGGCCGGGTGGCCCAGCCAGGGGAAATAGCCAGCACCATCGGTTTTCTTGCCTTTGAAGCGCCGCAATTCATGACCGGTTGTATCATCGATGTAAACGGTGCCTCTTACCTGCGATCATAACTACGGTATTTGAAAACCTTTCCCACTTCGATCGAGCGGGTCCTGTGCCTGCTTGCGACCCAGGTATCGCGTTGCGATATCATCCCATACGCCAAGGCGCGACCAGTCCGGTGTGTCGGCAATTCCATCTTCATCGGTGAGAAACGGGTTGGGGAAAAAAATATTCAATTGCGGTGTACCGGCCCCGTTAAATAGGCGCAGTTGCCAGATGATAGGTGAACCCCTGTCGTCGAATCCGCGCACAATTTCCGCGCGCGAGGTGCGACGGGTTTTTTTCAAGGCCGGAGGGGTTGGGCTGGGTCCACTGCCCCTATTCTCACCAATGCATATATGAAAATGCGTGCCGCCGAAATGTACAGTCAGGTAACCGTCAAACAGGGTAATCGATCTGGGTTCGCACGGGCAGCGAATCTCGTAGGCGCCACCCTCGATAATTGGACCGAACACTATCGAGTGCCAGTGGTTATCAAAAATATAGCGCAGTAGTTCGTCGAGAAATTCACTATCGACTGGCAGGCTATATATTTCCTGCCGGTTGCCATCGCTGGTATCGATTTGGGGCATAATTTTCATTCTAGTTGCGATTACCAATTCTGAAACGGCAGATTCTGCAATACCGGTGATTAGATGCTCCACTATAGCTTTTCCCCGGGCGCTTCGTAAGGTGTTAAATCGATCGGAAATCGGACATTGGCTGCTAACTATGATATTTTTTGTGCGTTATTTTTACAGTGACAAATGGTAGATATGCCCGAAGCAATCTCCCCCGGTACAGCAAAAACCGCACCGCTCGATGGTATCCGTGTGCTCGACCTGACCAATGTTCTGTCCGGGCCTTTTTGTTGCCACCAGCTAGCCTTTCTTGGCGCTGACGTGATCAAGGTCGAATTGCCGGGAAGCGGTGATTTAGCCCGGCAATTAGGCGCAAATCCGGAACTGAATGCAAAGCTTATGGGTGTCTCATTTCTGGCCCAGAACACCGGTAAGCGCTCGATCACGGTCAATTTGAAGTGCGAGTCCGGGAAAAAAGTGCTCAGAAGGCTGGTCGAAACAGCCGATGTCCTGGTTGAGAATTTTCGACCCGGGGTGATGGATCGACTTGGGACGGGTTATTCTGAACTCAGGAAAATCAGGCCAGACCTGATCTACTGTGCGATTTCAGGTTTTGGCCAGGATGGGCCGCTTCGAGATCTTCCAGCCTACGATCAAATCATCCAGGGGATGTCGGGTGTGATGAGTATTACCGGTTCCCCCGACACCGCGCCGTACCGGGTCGGTTATCCGGTCGCCGATACGATAGGAGGTTTGACTGCGGCTTTTACTATTGCGGCTGCCCTCGCTGGCCCGGCCGGCAATCGAGGGCGTCTGATCGATGTTTCGATGCTCGAATCGGTGATTGCTACCATGGGTTGGGTGGTCTCTAATTACCTGGTTGCCGGGAAAATTCCTGCACCTGCCGGCAACGACAACTTCACCGCTAGCCCATCCGGCAGCTTCCACACCGGTGATGGCCTTATCAATATTGCTGCCAATAAACAGGAGCAGTTTGAAGCGCTGTGCCAGGTGGTGGGACGAGTGGATATAATTAACGACAAACGCTTTAGCGACAGGCAGACGAGGCTTGATAATCGAAGCCAGTTGAGCTCGATTCTCGAGGATGCGTTGGCATCGAAATCCGCAGTTGAGTGGCAGACCCTGTTCAACGATGCCGGCGTACCCGTCGGTGAGGTGCTGGGCGTAGCAGATGCTTTGTGCCATCCGCAAATTGCCGATCGCGGGATGATAGAAAAATTTATAAATGCACCGGGTGTCGGCAAGGATATCCATATTGCCTGTACCGGCGTGAAGATAGATGGCAAAGCACCAGTAACCGATACTCCCCCACCGACGCTGGGCCAGGATACCAAAGCCATTCTCGTGGAGCTTGGTTACAGTAATACAGAAATCGCACGATTAAGGGAGGAGAAGGCAATATGACCGATGATCCGAAAGATAATACAGCAGCCAGGGTAGAGGATTGGTGGAGCACGCAAATCATCGATATGAAGCCGGGCGAAATTCGTTATCGAGGTTATGCGATCGAGGAGCTAATTGGCAATATAGGATTTGCAGAAATGATCTGGCTGATGATACGCGGTGAATTACCCGCAAAGGGTCAGGCAGAGCTTCTGGAGATAGCATTGATGTCTGCCGTTGATCACGGTCCACAGGCACCGGGTATAGCTATAGCCAGGATGTCGGTTACCTGCGGGATTGGTCTTAACAATGCACTGGCGTCGGGCATTAATGCCCTGGGGGATGTGCACGGAGGGGCTGGCGAACAGGCGGTCGATTTCTATAACGGAATCCTTGCAGATATGAATAGTGAAGATGAACTCGAAGGCGCAGTCGAAAGGGGCCTGGATACTTTTTTTTCGGGAGGAGGTAAATATGTGCCGGGTTTTGGCCATCGCTTCCACCCGGTCGATCCGCGTGCAACTCGCCTGCTTGAACTGGTTGATCAGGCGGTTAGCGCGGGACATGTTACTGGTGAGTACGCGACTATTGGTCGTACCATCGAAGCATCGCTAGAAAGCTTGAAGGGGCGCCGCATCCCTATGAATATAGATGGAGCAACCGCTGTAATTTATGCTGAACTGGGGTTTCCCGCACCGCTTGCGCGCGGGCTATTTTGTCTCTCGCGTTCGGTTGGCATCCTCGCCCACGCCTGGGAGCAGACGCAACAAGGCGGTCGCAATAAGGGGCCTATTCCGCGTGACATGATCTGGACCTATAGCGGCCATCCGCCGCGTAAATTACCTGGCTCATGAACCTGTTATGCAGGCTTAGCTGATTCCTGTTCCGGATCGATAATTATAACCTGCACTTAAGCCTTGCCCAGTTTTCCGCTAGCAGCTGCTAGTTTCGCGAGCTGCCTGTCTATCCACCAGGGAGTAATACCCCGATCCTCGGCAATTTCCTTTCGACGGATAGCCCCTCTGACAGCCATGGTACCCAACCAGCGTACTGGCTCCGGTGGGAATTTCGCCAGGGGTCCTTGAGCTAAGCCACTACGGGTCCATTCGTTGTCTAGCCCCAGAACCAGTGAAGATAGTATCTCTCCTCCCAGGTAAGTTTGGGCAACACCGTTTCCCGAATACCCCAGGCCATAAAAGATGTTGTCCTGATTGTTTAAATGACCGAAAAAAGGCAGTCCGGTTGCTGACCGGTCGGAAGGTCCAGTCCAGGTTCGCTCTATGCGGCAGTCCTTCAGATAAGGGAAGAAGCTCGCCATCGAGTCGCGTAATTGGGTCTGGTAACGACTAGGCTGATCAAATGCCGGATGGACTCGATTGTTAAAGCTAAACATATTTCCGCCCTTACCCAACATCAGGCGACCATCGGGTGTCCTACGGTAGTAATGGACAAAAATTCGCGAATCAATCACTACCTTACCGTCATTCAGGCCCGCATCGGTCAATAGCCCGGGTACTGGTTCGGTGATTACCATGTCCGAGGAAACCAGTAATAAATTTCTATTCAACGAGGGAAATTTTTTTGGCATCCAGGCGTTGATCGCCAGAACGACTTTCTGCGCCGTAATATCCCCTTGCAGAGTATTTACAACAACCGGCTTGCCCTCGCGAACGGAGTCCATAGACGTGTTTTCATAAATAGTGACCCCCATCGATTGCGCAACCCGTTTCAACCCTCTTACCAAAAGCGCTGGTTGCACGCTACCAGCATGCGGGGAGAATAAACCTTCTATATGATGCAAGGAGCCTGAGGCTTTCTGTATCTTTTCCAGGGACCAGCGCTCCCAGCTATTTATATTTTTGTCCGTTAGCTCGCTTATCACCGAATCCATATATCCTGACTGTGCCTGATTAGTCGCTGTATAGAGGATTCCATCCAAACGTAGTTGTGCATCGATGTCGTGTTCGAGGCAAAAATCGCGGATTTGATAAAGAGCCCGTTCTGAAGCCTGTACCAGTTGGCTTGCTTCAGGTTCACCAAACAAGCGCCGCAATGACAAATATTTTGTCGACCAGGATAACATGCACCCGCCGTTACGGCCTGACGCTCCAGAGCCACAAAGACCTTTGTCGATGAGCACAATATTCAGGTCGGGTTGTTTCTGTTTTAATTGAAGTGCGGTCCAAAGCCCGGTATAGCCACCACCAACAATACAAACATCGGCACGGATATCACCTTTTAACGGTGTCGGGACAGGGTTTGTTTCCTGGGTCAACGCTTCGGAGAACCAGAATGGTTGATAACTACATTTTTCCAGGGTGTTAATTTCTTCAGTCCGGGTTTTTGTGGAATTTATTCTTTTTCCCGGGCCGTTTAACTTCTTACCCAGACCTGCGGATAGAGATCAGCCCCGGGCGGGTCGCCGGGTTTCAGGCCGTGTTCAGTCATGATCGTGGAATGGTCGGGATCCATACCCTCTTTGCGGAAGTTGATGCGAACATCATCACCAAGCCATTGCGTATTGAACACCTTCAAATCTCGACCCTCGGCAAGGTTGCCGGAGCCGCCATGGATAATACGGGCGTTAAACGCAACGCAGTCGCCTGGCTCCATGTCCCAGCTCAGTATATCATAGTCATCCTGATGGCTCTCGATGTCGGGGAAAGGGACAGTGCCGTCGTCGCTGAATTCTACCTGGTCTCGTTCATCACCGGTCAGCGCGCCAAAATTAGTTTGTCGAAATTTTTGTGGCCATCGATGCGATTCGCGAATAAACTCGAGCGCGCTCGATTTATCGACCGCGACAAGGGGCATCCATACGCTGCAGGTATTAAAACCTTCCACTGACCAGTAGGGTTCATCCTGGTGCCACGGCGTGCGGAACTGTGATCCGGGCGTGCGAACAAAAACAGCATCGAAAAAGAAATTAACTTTCGAACTACCCATTAGCTGCCCGGCAATTTCCGCGCATGGCGAGTTGAGCGCGAAATTCCGGTAAGCCTCAATGTCACGCCACACCTGGCTGTCGTAAAAACAGGTTCGGCCCTGTGCATCCTTATTCCAGATGCGGGCGCGTTCGCTCGGATTGGCAATATTTTCCTCGATCCCCTGGCGCAGAATGTCGATCCAGTTCTGGTCGAAAGCGCCCGGTAAGAAGGCTACGCCGTCTCGACTAAAATCCGCGTTATCTTTATCTGTAACCACAATCTCACTTCAGGAAAACCAGATTATCAGAAAAACTCAGCACAGGCTTTTTTGCCGGCTATATTGGTCTTATAACACGATTGGAGATGGGTACGACAACGAATTTGATCAGCTCTAAAAATAAAGCCCCGATAAGGGGCTTTAAGCATGAAGTCCAGGTTCCCGACCAGTTGTTTTTGTTTAGTTGTATCCGAGCATGGCGACATGATCCAGACCTTCTTCAGATCTTTCGTTGCGCTCAAAATTGGACAGGCTTTCCCGATGCGCCTGGGTGCCCTCCTGCTCTATAGGATGTTCTTCTGTCGAAGGCCAGGGAGGTGTAATCAATGATTCAAATTTTGCCGGTTGCATCGGATCTCCTCTGATACTTAAGTCGATAATAATGTTTGTAACCAGTATCTTAAACTATAAAATCAATAATCTACTTTGACAAAGTATAGTAACGCTTTGAAGTATAGGGGAACAAGGAGAAATTTTTAACTTTTTGTATTAATTTTCAGCCTCTGTTACGGTTCTTTTGCTGGCTCGAAAAGTTCCAATTGCCCACCCGATTCGGTTAGATCGCTCAATCTCACTCCCACCCCGAGCAACCGAACAGGAATTTTACCACGCTGCCAGGCTTCTTCGCAGAGGATAGAGAGGTCTGGCAAATTAGGCTTGCTATGCATTCGTTCGATTGTGGTCTGGCTAAAATCACGAAATTTCATTTTCAGAAAACTATTGTGAATTCGATAATCGTCATCGAGCCTTTGCATACGTTTATCTAACGAATCGATCAATGCCGGGATTTTTTGCAGGCAGGCGGTCAGATCGGGAAGGTCATGGGCGTAGGTGTTTTCAACGCTGATCGATTTTCGGCGCCATTCGGATACCACCGGCCGGTTGTCGATACCATGCGCCAGTTTGTGAATGTGCTCGCCAAAGTTGCCCAGTAACTCGACGAATTGAAATATGTCGTAGCGCCTTACATCACCGCAGGTTTTAATACCCAGCTTGTCAAGGCGTTTGGCGGTTACCTTGCCGACACCCCAGATTTTTTTCACGGGAAGGTCGGCCAGGAATGTATCAATCTTATCGGGTGTTATGACGTACTGACCATTGGGTTTATTCCAGTCGCTGGCGACCTTGGCGAGAAACTTGTTGGGTGCGATGCCGGCCGAAACCGTGATACCAATGGTGTCGTTTATACGCTGCCGAATTTCCTGCGCGATCAGGGTCGCACTGCCTTTGCATTGCTTGCTGCGGGAAACATCGAGAAAGGCTTCATCGAGCGAAAGCGGTTCGATCAGTTCCGTGTACTCGGAAAATATCTCCCGCATCTGCCGCGAGGCTTCCCGATAGGCAGACATTCGTCCCGGAATCAAAATAAGGTCTGGGCAGCGATTGATAGCCGTAGCACTCGCCATCGCCGAGTGAACACCAAATTTTCGCGCTTCGTAGCTGGCAGTGGCAACCACACCCCGGCGCTCGGCGTTACCTCCGACCGCTATCGGTAGCCCCCTGAGTGCGGGATTATCGCGTATCTCTACCGCCGCATAAAAACAGTCGGCATCGATATGGATGATCTTGCGCGACGGTAGATGATTATTGTCTGTTACTATCATTGCTGGATTAATATGCTTGCTTCATTCCCCTGGCTGAGTAAAAATCGAGCCTACCCATATGGCTAGGCCTCCGATGACAGAAAAAGTATTTTATCAGGACAGTTACCAGAAAACACACCACAGCACGGTGACCGCCCTGGAAGATGGCGGGGTGGTACTCGCGTCGACTATTTTTTATCCGCTGGGTGGTGGGCAGCCGGGCGATATCGGGCTATTGAGAATCGGTGGTGTCGATTTCCAGGTTACCGATACCCGGTATGCCCCCGATCGTGTCGGTATAGTGCACTGCCTGGATGCCGACGATTTGTCGGGAATTCACCCAGGGGACGAGGTTGAACTCGAACTGGACTGGGAGCGACGTCATCGACATATGCGCATGCATACCAGTATGCACCTGATGTGTTCGCTGATAAGCGCGCAGGCGACCGGTGGATCGATTGGTGAATCCGAAAGCCGGCTCGATTTTGATCTGCGGGGACAGGCGGTCGACAAGGAGCAACTCACGCTAGCGATGAACGAGTTGATTGCAAGAAACCTGCCGGTGAGCGTGGGCTCAATTAGTGATGATGAACTGGAGCAAAATCCGGGCCTGGTTCGGACCATGTCGGTACAACCTCCGCGGGGGCAGGGTACGGTGCGAACGATTAGTATCGAAGATACAGATTATCAACCCTGCGGTGGCACCCATGTAAAAAATATCGGTGAAATTGGTGAAGTCGTTATCACCAAAATCAAGAGCAAGGGGAAGCAAAACAAGCGCATCACCATGGCACTGGTAAGCCCCTGATCTACAGGTTGGGTTCGTGCTAGTATCACGTTTCTCAGCTGGCGGGAATTCATGTATCCGATCTAATTCGGTTAAATATTTATTAATGTAAAAATGGAGCAGGCAGTTAAATCTTTTCACAAGCAGGCCCAGGTTGCCTGTAGCCAGTGCAGCCTGGTAGAGCTATGCCTGCCCAAGGGGTTGACCGCCGAAGAACTGGAAGAATTTCAGCAGGCGATCAGCCGGAAAAAACCACTCGAAAAATCTGAATACCTGTATCGTGCCGGTGAAGAGATGACCTCGCTCTATACGGTGAAAACAGGAGCCTTCAAGGCCAATATCGATAGCCTCGATGGTCAGGAGAATATAGTCGGATTTTTTCTACCGGGTGAATTAATGGGTCTCGATGGCATAGCATCAGACCAGTATCAATGTGACATGATCGCCCTCAGCGACGCCTATGTGTGTCAGCTTTCTTACCGTGATTTTGATCGGGTTTCGGAAAAGTTTCCGGTGTTGCGGCAGGAGATTTTGTCAGTTTCCAGCAATAATATGACGACTGCGCAAAAAATGCTCATGTTTATCGGTAAAAGACCGGTAGAAGAACGCCTGGCGATGTTCCTGATCAGTATTTCGGAGCGTTTCAAGGCCAGAGGCCTGTCGGAAAGCCGGTTCCAGTTACCCATGAGTCGGCACGATATCGCTAACTATCTCGGTATGGCCCCCGAAACCATCAGTCGCCAGTTTAAAAAACTTCAGGATCAGGATCTGGTGTCGATTCAAAATCGTGATCTAACGATCCTAAATGCTGCCGCTTTACGAGGCACGATAGCTAGTGGCGGTTAAGAATTATACTGCTAGAGTGTTTTTGAGAACCTTGCCTCGCGTCCACGGACCTTACTATAGGCGTCAAAGACCATTGCAATGTTACGCAGGAAAAAACGTCCGACTGGAGTAATTTCAATTCCATCCGCTTCTATTTCTACCAGTCCGTCCTCGGCGAGTTTGTTCAACGCTTGCAATTCAGATTTAAAATAAACATCGAATTTGATATCAAAATATTGCTCGATTTGTGACTTAATAATTTTGCCCTCACACATTACCTGCATGATTATTGATTTACGTAGACTATCGTCGGGACCTAATTCAAGACCTTTAGATATCGGTATTTGATTCTTATCGATCAAATCATAGTAGTCTTCCAGCCCCCGGGCATTCTGATAATAAAACTCATCGAACGAGCCGATAGCGCTGACACCGATGCCGATCAGATCGCAATCCTTGTGGGTGGTATAGCCCTGAAAATTTCTATGTAGAGTCTGTTGCGAAGCAGCAGTGATCAAACTATCTCCTGGCCTTGCAAAATGATCCATACCGATGTGCCTGTATCCGGCTGTCAATAGTTTTTCCGCGGTTAGTTTGTGCAGCGCAATTTTTTCTTCGGCACTCGGCAGGTCCTGTTCATCGATACGTTTTTGCGCTGGAAACATATTTGGCAGGTGAGCATAGCTGTACACCGAGATGCGATCCGGGGCGCAACTTACTATGCGATCCAGGGTCAACCCGAAACTGCGTTCGGTTTGCCTGGGCAAGCCGTAAACCAGATCGACATTGATTGATCGAAAACCAAGTGATCGCGCCTGTAAAATAAGCTCCCGGGTCTGCGCTTCTGGCTGGATTCGATGGACGGCCTTTTGTACATCTGGATCAAAGTCCTGTACCCCGAGGCTAATTCGATTGAAACCCAGCCTGATTAAGCTGAGCAGGTATTGATAGCCAACCGTGCGGGGATCAATTTCTATTGAATAATCGCGATCCTTGTCTGAAACTAGCGTGAAATAACGGTGTATCTGGTTCATCAGTAATTCGATCTGGTCGGCAGAGTAGAATGTCGGAGTGCCACCGCCCAGGTGAAGCTGCCTGACGCTACGATCACCATCGGCTAAATCGCCATGCATGCGAATTTCGCGAAAAAGATATTCCAGGTACTTGTCCGATTTTTGCTTATTTTTAGTGACTACCTTGTTACAACCACAGTAGAAACAAAGGTGGCGGCAAAATGGCAGGTGCAGGTAGAGGGATAGACCCCGTGGCAGCAAAGCGCCGTTGGCATCCAGCGCCGCTTTCTCGTAATCTAGGGCCTGGATTCCATCGTGGAGCTCGACTGCTGTCGGATACGAGGTATAGCGCGGGCCAGTGACATCGTACTTTTCAATCGTCTCAATATCGAGATGAGTCCGTTCGCCAAAGTTTGTATCTGGACCTTTCGTGATTATCGAATTTCTCATTGTGCACTCAGTTAAATCAAATTATTTCCCGGTATAGGTGCCCAGGCCACTGATTCTCCATTCGCTGGTTTCTAGCTGGACTCTCCAGTTGCTCGGGGTCAGTGCAGGTAGCGGGGCGGTATCGCGACTAACATCCCTACCTATTGGAACCTGTTGCCAGGAGCTTAAGCCAGTAACTGATTGTTTTTGCATTGCAAGTTCCTCTCAGTCATGGGCCTACGAATCGGGTTTCTGTGGTCACAGAAATGGAGGCATCGTCCAGTGCCGTGAGTCTTAATAGTATTGGGTTTACATTTTGCAGCAGGGATTCGGTATTCACGATTACACGCAGCTGGAACGAACCAGCCGTAGACGCGTTCACCCCTAGTGAATCGTCATCGAATTTTAGCTTTGCGTCATCGAGTCCTTCGACGCTGACCTGGTACCGGTGGTCCTTTCGATCCTTGTTAAGTATTTTCAGGTTATAGTGGTTTTCAATATTGTCATTACCCAGTTCGCGATACAGCACATTACGATCACGACTGATATCGAGACCCACATTGCTGCGAGTACTCAGGCCATAAATTAATGTAGTAAAAGTGCCGAGTAGAATAATAGCGTAGACAAATACACGGGCTCGCAGCAGGTAAGTCATGCCGGTTTTGAGCATGTTTTCAGTGGTATACCGAATCAGGCCCTTCGGATAACTCAACTTACGCATCACATCATTACAAACATCGATACAGGCAGCACAGCCGATACACTGGTACTGCAATCCATTGCGTATATCAATGCCCGTTGGGCATACCTGCACACAGAGTTGGCAATCGATGCAATCACCCAGACCCAGTTCATCAAGATTATCACCCCGGCGGCGAGTACCCCGGGGTTCACCGCGTCCTGGATCATAGGAGATAATCAATGTGTCAGAGTCGAACATTGCGCTCTGAAACCGGGCATAGGGGCACATGTAGATACACACCTGTTCTCGCATCCAGCCGGCATTGGCATAGGTAGCGAAACCGTAAAATACTGCCCAGAAAGTTTCCCATGGTCCGATGCTAAACGACAACAGGTTCACGCCCAGTTCTATTATTGGAGTGAAATAGCCGACAAAGGTGTATCCAGTCCAGGCTGATAGTAACAACCAGATACCATGCTTGAATCCTTTCAGTACTATCTTTTTTCGTATCGAGCCCTCTTTATCGAGTTTTATTTGCTGGTTACGTTTACCCTCGATCTTGCGTTCAATCCATAAAAATACTTCGGTCCAGACTGTTTGGGGACAGGCGTATCCACACCAGAGACGCCCAGCCAGCGCGGTAAAAAAGAACAGCGACAGGGCAGCGACGATAAGTAACCCAGCGAGGTAGATGAATTCCTGCGGCCACAGGGTCAGGCCCAGAATGTGAAACTGGCGAGCGGGGAGATCGAACAGAATCGCCTGTCGCCCATCCCAGGAAATCCAGGGTAAGCCGTAGTAAAGTCCAAGCAGGACAAGAATTGCGGTAATCCGCATCGATGCAAATATGCCGCTGACCTGACGCGGGTAGATCTTTTGCCGTTTAGCGTAAAGTTCCTGTGGTAATGTAGATTCTGCCGGACGCATGCAGATGACCCCTAAATGCTCCTGTGAGGAACGGGCCTCAAAAATAAGAGGGTGAGCAGCGCATTGCCTACGCCGATGAACCAGAAAAAGAAAAAAGCCAGGCTGTAGGTGTGCTGGCGGCTTTGTTGTTCGAGGCCGGACTGGTCGAGTAGTAAACCCGGGTCAATCCAGGCGAATATCAAACCACAGGTAATACCAGCGCTAATAAACGATGACCACATCACTGATATGACGATCTGGCGAACTGGAATACCGAACATCGAGGCTCTCCTATGGTTGGGCGAGGTTAATAATATAAGCGGTCAGCAAATGGATTTGATTTTCACTGAGTAACTCCTTAGTGTGCGGCATGACACCTTGCCGGCCAGACTGATGCAACGTGATAGAGGCTCTGTTCAGCCTCGTAGGTTTGCCCCATCCACTGGATCAGTTTTCCAATGACCCCAACGGATACCAGGATGGCAAGGAATGAGATTATCGCTATGCGAAACGCGCTATCGGGCGTTATCAAAACCGTGTCCGCGCCAGGCACCGACCAGCCTACCCGGGTGGCTCCGATATAGCCGCACACCGGTGTAATCAAGGCAAGTGGAATTACTTGCCTGAAATAACACTCTGTAATGGAGAGATTTGCCTTTTGAATCGCCTGCCAGCCCTCAGCTGGGGAAAGCAACAGGGTTGTCATCAGGATTGGAGTCATCGTGATTTAGCATTCCATACTAGAGAAGGGATTCCCTATTCTGGATGCGGGCTGTGGCCCTGTTCTTGATCCACATCAAGAATTATCAGATTTTGTTCAAACCCATGAACGTCAAACTTGTTTTTTATCGGTGTAGATTTGAGCCGGGAAAGTCGCCTAGTGGACTATCCAGTTCAAATTCGAGGTCAGACAGTCGCTATTAATTTACGCGCAACCCACTGATGAAAATGATGGGTTGGATTATCCATTACCGGGGAAAATACACCTCCCCGGTAACCCGGTGACGAGCGGCCCTTTTGCATACCTTCGACGGCGCCGATGTCTTCACCAAATACCACCCGCCAGGATTCGAGTATCGCGTTTCGGCTCGCCGAATGTTCGTCACCGAGAGCCTCTTCACCAACGTATAGCAGGCGTAAATGCTCAACCGATCTATCGTGTGCAACCGGTTCTATGATCAAGGCAAATACATGGTCAGCCTGTATGCCGAGCAATACATTGGGATAAAAGGATACATATTCCGCTTGCTCGAGCTTGTCCTGCGGCCATTCAGGAAACCGCGGAAGCGCCGTTCCTTCATCGATGAAAAGTCGGTAGGAGTTGCTGCCCTGTCCGGCAAAATTATCCCCGATCATAATATGGTAGTGATCTTCGAGCGGTGAGTAGGTATTTAAACCAGGATGTATCCAGGGTAAATGATAACTCTCGCAATAATTTTCTACCGCGAGTTTCCAGTTGGACTGAATATCAATTTGCAGTCCCTTGCCATTGACTGCGGATTTAAGGCAATCCAGCCCGGTATCACCTATAAAGTAATGCCACTGGTCGGTCAGGGGCTTACTGTAATCTGAAAAGTCGATCGCATCTCCGGAAAGATTAATGAAAATGATATCCATCCACACTGCGGATCGCACGGGCTTCAGGCCGTGATCGCAATGATTGAAACCTTCTACCTTGTGTTGCCCGACGCCACCAATATGCGGTGTGCCTTTTAGATCACCGTCGAGGCTATAAGACCAGGAGTGGTAGGGGCAGCGCAAAGCGCCCTGTACTACCATTTCCTCGCGCACCAGTTTCATGCCACGGTGGCTGCAGACATTGTGAAACACTTTTATCTGGTCCGACTTATTGCGCATGATTAGCAGTGGCAAGCCCATAAATTCGACCGGTTTAACCGTGCCTTTTTTCGGCAAATCGCCGGCGAACCACAACCCGGCCCAACTACTACCGAATACATGGTCGCGCTCATATTCGATGAAGCTGGCGCTGGTGTAGGCCTGATTGGGCAAGCCCGTTGCCGCTTCGATCGGTTTTATAATAGATTCTACGGATAGATAAATTTGTTCTAATTCTGTTTGGATGCGGGTCATTATCCTTCTCTGTTGATCGATCTATTCAGCCTAGGCGCAATTCTGGCTGACTATTGTTATCGATCAGGCCCTTTTTCAAAAGCCAGTGACGGGCGTCGTCCGCATCCTGCTCGAACCAGGCCTGTGTCGATCCAAGGCGAAAGCTATACCCCCAGGCATCCATGTCCGAGAACAAACGCTCTTCGCTGATTGAAGACAGGTTTCGTGCCAGCAGAATTTGCAGATAACAAACCGCGTTTTCCTCGTCATTGTCTGCGCCCGCGTTGGTGTCCAGTGCGTGGCGACGCTCACTATCCATGCAGATGTAATGGCAGGCCTCGTGCAGAATTGAATGTGCCGGGGTATCGGCCCGTAGGTACAGTCGGTCTTTAATTAGTCCGGCTTCTTCGTCACCCCAATAGCTGCCGGGAATTTCCCCGGTTTCACCAGTGATACAAATTTCAAGCTGGAATGAGGCCAGTAAGGCAGTCAACTCAGAAGTGTCAATGTCGGCAAATCGCAGCACCGCCGATGGTTCAGACATGCTTTTCCATCATTTGCGCAATGGTATGTTGCAGACGCCACCACTCTTCGGCCATATGATCAGGAGCAGCGTTTCGGGTGCGTATGATCAGGTAGTTAATCGCCGCGCCGAATACGCCGAGAATGCCACCAATATCGATATTCGGATTTTGATAATGCATGCGGATCATTTTTACCAGTGCCATGCCTCGCTCCGCACGGGTTCTCGCGAGTGCGACGGTGAGACTATTTTGCGCCGACATTTCCCAGGCCATGATTTCCAGCGTCAAGGGACGGACCTGCAAGGCCTCCAGGTGCCTTTTCAGCAGCAGCTGCAGAAATTGCTGCAGTGGCTGTTGGCTGATTTGTTCGGCCGTTTCGGTAATGATTTCATCGACCTCCCACCAGAGTTCGGTGGTTTCGGAAAATGCCAGCAGTAAACCCTCCAGGCCGTTGAAATAACGATAGATTAACACCTTGTCACAGCCGGCCTGGCGAGCGACCGCGTTAATTCCAACAGCGGGAAATCCCTGTTCGAGCAATATATGCCGTAACGCTTGTAGAATTCTTTGTTCGGTCTGCAGCCGGCCTTTTTTGATCGGCTTATTGGTCATCGACTGAGTATCCATTTTTTAATCCGATAATCTTATCCGACAATCGATTTCGACTGTTGCCAGAAATATTCCATTCGATCCAGTTGTTGCTGGTTCATCTCGATTCCGGCGGATTTCATCTGCTCGGACACATAATCGAAGCGATTGATAAACTTTCGATTGGTTTTACGCAGGGCCATTTCCGCATTCACCTTCGCGTGGCGGGCGATATTCATGCAAACAAATAACAGGTCTCCCAGTTCGTCGCTGATCTCATCTGAATTACCAGTCTCGATTGCCAGTTTCAGCTCGTGCATCTCTTCTTCGAGCTTATCGATCACATTGGTAATATGAGGCCAGTCGAAGCCGAACTCGGCGGCTTCGTTTTGCAATACCTTTGCCCGGTTAATTGCCGATAAAGCTGCTGAATTTGCGCCGAAGGTCGATTCGGGTGAACCAGATTTTTCTTCCTTCTTAAGAGATTGCCATTGTACACTCAGGTCTTCATCGCTAATCTGACTGGAACGCTCTGATTCGAAAACATGCGGGTGTCGGCGTTTCATCTTGGTGACGATGCCTTCCACAATATCACTAAAATTAAACAGGTTATTTTCTTCTGCGATGCGCGTATGAAAGATAATATGAAACAGCAAATCACCCAATTCTTCTTTTAAGTTATCCATGTCGCCACGCTCGATCGCATCCAGCGTTTCGTGAGTCTCCTCGAGTGTATAAGATGCGATTGATGCGCTGGTCTGTCTAATATCCCAGGGACAGCCATTATTTGGGTCACGTAATGCTTTCATTACCTCGATGAGGTCGTCAATACCACTCATGCTAATCCCGATGTAATGTTGGAAGTCGATCGATTTAGGCTGGATAATAGCGCTTTCATGTCACAATTGAGATAGTTGGCGTTTAACATTGCGTATACCTGATTGAACAACCTGGTTGATGAATACTAGACACAGACATATGACTGACTGGCTGAATAATCTCGGATACCGGGATTATACCCTAAGCCCAGCGTCGGAAGACGCCAGTTTTCGATCCTATTACCGGGTAGAGCAGGGTACGGATTCATGGATCCTGATGGATGCTCCGCCCGAGAAAGAATCCTGTGAGCGATTTATTGTCGTCGCCAATAAACTACGCGGGGTCAAACTCAGCGCACCGGAAATCGTCGAACAGGATTCGGCTCAGGGATTTTTGATGCTGACTGACTTTGGCGGAACCGATTATCTATCAGTACTCGATACGAAAACTGAAGGGCCCTTATACGCGGATGCGCTGGCTGCGCTGTTAAAAATGCAGACAACTATCGAATGCGGCGATCTGCCCGACTACGATGAAAATTTGTTAGCACAGGAAATGGACCTGTTCAGAGACTGTTTCCTGAGGGATCTGCTTGGCATCGAGCTGGATGAATCCCGGCAGACGCAATGGGCCTCGATCAAGAATACGCTGGTACAAAATGCACTGGAACAACCGCAGGTATTTGTACACAGGGACTATCACTCGCGTAACCTGATGAAAATCGACAATAACAATCCGGGCATACTCGACTTCCAGGACGCGGTCAAAGGGCCGATCACCTACGACCTGGTATCACTGTTACGCGACTGTTATATCGCCTGGCCCCCGGATCGGGTTGATCAACTGGCACTCGACTTCTATGAAATTGCCAGGGTTAACAAACTGGTCGATGTGAAACCGGCCAATTTCCTGCGCTGGTTCAATTTAATGGGTATTCAAAGACACTTAAAAGCAATCGGAATTTTTGCCCGTCTCAAGCTTCGCGACGCAAAAGACGGTTACCTAAAAGATATTCCCCGTACGCTCGAATATATAGAGCAGGCCAGTGCTGAAGAAAACAGCATGATTGGACTTCATACCCTGATCTCCGAACTCAGTCTGAAATTTCGAGTAAAATCTCTATTATGAATGCAATGATATTGGCTGCCGGCCGAGGTGAACGTTTACGCCCTTACACCGATTCTTGCCCGAAAGCATTACTTGAAATCAGGGGTAAGGCGCTAATTGAGTATCACCTCGAAGCACTGGCAGCGGCCGGCATTTCACGGGTGGTCATCAATCTCAGTTGGCTCGGGGAACAGATCGAAGCTGCCATCGGTGATGGCAGTTGTTATGGACTCGAAGTGATGTACAGTTACGAACCCGAAGCACTGGACACCGCCGGCGGTATAATTCAGGCACTGGCACACCTTGGAGACCGTTTCCTGGTTGTGAATGCCGATATCTATACAGACTATCCTTTTGAAAAACTGCTGTCGGTCGAAGCCGATGCGCACCTGGTACTGGTGCAAAATCCTGATTACAGCCGCGAAGGGGATTTTACGATAGAGAGGGGGTCCCTGGGTAATGGTCTGGAAGAGCGCCATACCTTCGCCGGAATAGCTCAATACAATCGATCATTTTTTCAGGGACTGGCGACTGGCAGGCGGTCAGTAGTACCACTGTTACGCGAAGCCGGCGATAATGGACAGTTAAAAGGTGAGCTGTACATGGGCAAATGGAATGATATTGGCACGGTAGAGCGGTGGCGTTCGGTGTAATTTAACCCATCATTATTTCGGCGGCTAACCACGCTAACCCAGGGAGATCGCAGGCAAGAGGATCATTCTTCGGGCAAAAAATCCACCGGACCCAGGTTAGCTGAGATCTCCCAGGTCCGTGAAAACGTTCTTCAGGGGTCCGATAAATCCAATTATAATGAGAAACACATGGGAACTGTAACGAATATTAGCCAGGTTAAATTTTCGGTTGGTGAACTGGTTCACCATCGCCTTTTCGACTATCGTGGCGTCGTTATAGATGTGGATCAAAATTTCCAGGCGTCGGAACAGTGGTACCAGGCAGTGGCAAAGTCACGCCCTCCGAAAAACAGGCCCTGGTACCATGTACTGGTTCACGAGAGCGTCCATTCTACCTACGTTGCCGAACAAAATTTAGAGCCTGATGATAGCCTGGAAGCTATTGTTCATCCTATGCTGGAAAACTTTTTTTCCAGTTTCGAGAATGGCAGGTATATTCGTAATCAACCTGTTAATTAGCTTGAAAATACGCAGCAATCGCTTCCAGGTCGCTCGCGTTAGGATCCGTTAGATGCTTCAAAATATCGAAATAAGGCAATTGCAATGGGAATTTTAAAAGGGATACTTGGCGACAGGTCGGGCAAAAAAAATTACTCCAAAGATATTGGCGTTCCCATTGCCGGTGATATGGTTGAATTTTGTCTGGTGGCAAGCGAAGGCGTAAACTGCGCGATTTTAATCGGCCTTGCCGATTTTCCGAATACCTGGAAGAAAGTTTACAGCTATTTCGATAGTAAAATAGGATATGACGATGATGTGATGGCCAGTGCATCGTCGCCGAGAGCCATTTGCCCGAATTGCATGAAAGAATATACGGGCATGTCTATCATCAGCCTGACAGGTGCTGGCGAAGCCTTTGGCGAAGAGGCGATAGAAAACTGCCCTGGTTGTCACTGCGAAGATGTTTACTATATTTTTCAGGCGGGGAACAGGGTCAAAATTCCCGATGACGATGACTAGCCCGCCTGCTGGGCAGAAACAGTGGCTGCTTATAGCGGCGTTATCCCCTAATGCACCATAAAAGGACCCGTAACTTACCTGTTTTTTAACACCACCTACCTAATCGGAAAAATTTTATGCCTGGCCTGCTAACAGATATCGACCCGGACGGATTGTTCGAATATTCCGTGGTATTCACCGACCGTTCGCTGAATCACATGTCCCAATCCTTTCAGGGCGTAATGACGGATATATCCAGTACCTTGAAGCAGGTCTATAACGCCGAGGCAGTTGTGATTGTGCCGGGAAGTGGCACTTATGGCATGGAGGCCGTAGCGCGACAATTTGCGACAAATAAAAAATGCCTGGTGATTCGAAATGGCTGGTTCAGTTACCGCTGGACACAGATTTTTGAAATGGGTGAAATCCCATCCGGTTCTACAGTGATGAAGGCCCGTCCGGTCGAGACCGGATCCCAGGCTGCTTTTGCGCCGGCAGCCTTGGAAGAAGTCGTGCAAACCATTCAGTCGGAGAAACCCGACATGGTGTTTGCCCCGCACGTGGAGACCTCCTCGGGCATTATATTGCCGGATGACTACGTGAAGGTTGTCACCGATGCGACCCATGCAGTAGGCGGCCTGTTTGTGCTTGACTGTATCGCCTCGGGCACGCTCTGGGTCGACATGCAGGCCAGCGGTGTCGATATTTTGATCAGTGCGCCCCAAAAAGGCTGGAGCGGATCACCCTGCTGCGGTCTGGTGATGTTGAATTCCCTGGCCATGGAGCGCATTGGTGTCAATACCAGTACCAGCTTTGCCTGTGACCTGAACAAGTGGCTGGCGATTATGCAGGCTTATGAGAATGGCGGTCACGCCTACCACGCGACGATGCCAACCGATTCCCTGGTACGCTTTCACCAGGTGATGCAGGAAACCAAAGCCTACGGATTCGATAAGGTGAAAGCCGAGCAACAGGAGCTTGGCGATAAGGTTCGTGCCCTGATGGCCAGCAGGGGTATCAAAAGCGTCGCCGCGCAGGGCTTTGAAGCACCCGGCGTGGTGGTTTGCTACACCGCAGATAGCGGTGTGCAAAATGGTAGCAAATTTGCCGAGCTGGGGATTCAAATAGCTGCTGGTGTGCCATTGCAATGCGATGAGCCGGAAGATTTCCAGACCTTCCGGCTGGGTTTGTTTGGCCTCGACAAGTTACATAATATCGGGCGTACCCTGGCTACTTTGGAAAAGGCTTTAGATCAGATAAATTAGAATTTTCGCATCGACAGGGAATTGCCTGCCCTGCGCTTTTGCGAGAGCATTAAAAAGGGAATAATATTAACTAAGCGAAGCGCAGCGAAAAATCGATTGCCTGTAAATGTTTGGTCAGGGCGCCTATCGAAATAAAATCGACCCCGGTCTCGGCAATTTGAACCAGAGTTTCATCGGTAATATTGCCCGAGGCTTCAAGCTGTATACGCCTGTTGTTTAATTTGACCGCCTGTTTCATCAAATCGATGCTGAAATTGTCGAGTAGGACCCGGTCAACCCTGGCCTCGATTGCCTGCTGTAACTGATCCAGGTTTTCGACTTCCACTTCCAGGAAGCTATCGGGTTGTAACTCGCGTCCACGTTCGACAGCGGCTTTAATTCCCCCGCTCGCGGCGAGATGATTCTCCTTGATCAGGTAAGCATCAAAAAGCCCGATTCGATGATTCAGACCACCCCCGCACAGCACCGCATATTTTTGCGCCCGCCGAAGATGAGGAATAGTCTTGCGGGTATCGAGAATACGGCATTTGGTGTGCTGGATACATTCGGCATAGCGACTTGTGATCGTTGCAGTTCCCGACAGGGTCTGCAGGTAATTAAGTGCTGTGCGCTCCGCGCTGAGCAGCCCCCGTGCAGGACCTGAAATTTCACACAGTAGGCTATCGGCACTCACGCGATCACCGTCTTTTGCGAGCCATTTGAATTGTGTCGTGTCGGCACATTGTCGGAAGGCTTCGTCGAACCAGGCGGTGCCACAAAGTACGGCATCCTCGCGTACCAGTAAATGCATTGTGAGTGGTTTTGATTCTTCAATCAGCATGGCGCTAATATCGCCGTTGCCAACGTCTTCCGCTAACGCAAGCCTGATATCGTCATGTATGTATTGTTGCAATTCCATCGGTTTTTCCTGCCCCGGGTCTGGGATTTTAACAGCCCTGGATCATAAATCGCGATTCGGGTTTCAGGCTTCGTGTTCCTCGCGTCTAAGATCAAGCACTGCGTCAAGATAGCTGCCGATTAATTCACTTTCTGATATCGCGCCAAGATATCGCCCACTGACCGAGTCGACCACTGGAATCGCTTCGCCGATGTAGTCACTCATGGCCTGTATCGCACTCCACAGGTTGGTGGTCTCATCGAACACCAGGACCTGACTGGATACCAGGGATAGCAGGTTCGTTTCCGGTGTGCATTCACCAAGCTGATGCAGATATACCAGGCCGAGATACTTTTCATCAGCATCGATTACCACCGCTGTTTTCAGCGCAGTAGATTTAAGCTGATCGTTTAGCTCTGCGCAGCTTGTGCTACTTTCGCAACAGGGAAGTACCAGGGTCATATGGTCGATCACCTGTTGGTGTTTTAGATAGGCGCGGTCGCGCCCAAGTGATAAATCGAGTCCGCGTTCGGCCAGCTGGTTGTCGAACAGCGAACGTCCGTACCAGTGATACGCGACCAGATTGGAAAAAACCACGGTAACCATTGCGGCGATTGTAATTTCATAGCTACGTGTCAGTTCAAAGATGATTAATAATGCAGTCATCGGTGCACCGATAACCGGACTCGCAACCGCTACCATGCCACAAATCGCATACACGGAAAGACCGGAATATTCACCAAGCAGCAGTTCGGGCACCGAAGTCGCAAACAACGCGCCGAACAACACGCCAACCAGTAAAGCCGGAAATATGACGCCACCGGCAAATCCGAAGCCTATACATAATACCGTGACGAAAACTTTGGTGAATAATACCTTGGTCAAATCACCGGCACTAAAGCTACCCGGGACACTCGCGGTATGGAGTATTTCCTGGCCAGCCCCGAGGACTTCTGGAATCTGCAAAGCGATCATGCCCAGTACGAACCCGGCGAGCATCGGTTTGCAGGCCGCGGGTATTGAAAGCTGGTTGGCGAAATTACCCGCGGTTTTTAACAGTTTCATGAAAACGACTGCGAGTAACCCGCAGGCGAGGCCTTCCAGTGCGAAGAGTAAAAATTCTGCAGCGTGAATCTGGCCTCTAAACTCGATAAGAAACAACGGCGGGTAGTTAAACACCACATTGGCAACAATAAAACCACAGGCCGATGCCACCGTCACCGCGGTGAAAATTCTCAGGGAATAATGGCGCAGGATAACTTCGTGGGTGAATATCAGCCCCGCAATGGGTGCGTTGAACGCGGTAGCGATAGCGGCGGCCACGCCGCAGGCAATGGCAGTACTGCGGATATCCCTTACGCCGAGTTTTAGTCGATTGGTTATCTGGCCAACCATCGACCCCAGGTAAACCAGTGGACCGTACTGGCCGACAGAGGCGCCACATCCTAAGGACAAAACGGCTGCCAGCGTGGCAAATGCGCCTGAAATCGGGCTCGGCAGCCTTTCGCGCAATTGTACCGCGTAAATGGTTTCCGGGGGTCCGAGTGATCTTCCCGTTTCTACGCCATAGCGGAGTATCAGGCCCACGATCAAGCCGCCCAGGGTGGGGACCAAAATAGTGATGATCCATAGTGTCTGGGTCTGGATTTCAGCCCGGCTTTCGAGCGTGATATAAAATACACGATTGAGCCAGTGCACGATTTCGACAAAACCGACAGTCGCAAAAGAGCTGATAGTGCCAACCACCAGACCGATCAGGGCCACAACCATCATGCGATAGAGGGTTAGGTGGGCCTTAAGTTTTGGTTGGATATCACTCATTTTAATTCAGGGTAATTGACGCAGGCATTCTAAATAAGCACCTTCATCGGGCAACGCATTGTTTCGTTGCGCATTCCACAGGGCTTCACCGAGACATTCCATCATCGCGTGTTCGGTGTCGTGGATGCCGTGTTGCTTTACCAGTTTCTGATAGATACCGAGAATGCCTGCCGGGCGGTCGCCGCCGGCCTGCTCGCGCAGGGTAATATGCATGCCCATATGCAAAAAGGGGTTGGTCTGGCCATCCTCGGGAGAAAAATCCATTTGCCCGGCTGTTTTCCCGGTTTCCAGAATAGAATGATACTCAGGGTGTAGCTTGATAACGTCGGCGATGATAGCTTCCAACGGCTCGAGTAACGCCTGATCCTGCATTTTTCGCCAGACCTTAAAATAAACCTGGCGGATTTCATCGCGTGACTGGAACATGGCTAATCCGTGGTCTTTTGTTTGTATTCACACAAATCTTCAATGACGCAACTAGCGCAACGCGGTTTGCGTGCGATGCAGGTATAACGCCCATGCAAGATCAGCCAGTGATGTGCGTCGATCTTGAAATTGTCGGGTATGAACTTGAGTAACTTCCTCTCAACCGCGAGTACATCCTTGCCGGGTGCAATTCCGGTACGATTGGAGACACGGAATATATGGGTATCGACTGCAATAGTCGGATGGCCAAACGCGGTATTCAAAATCACGTTTGCGGTTTTGCGACCGACTCCTGGCAGGGCTTCGAGCGCAGCGCGGTCTTCGGGAACCTCGGAATTGTGTTGGTCAATCAGAATTTGGCAGGTGGCGATGGTATTCTTTGCTTTCGAATTAAACAGGCCGATAGTTTTGATGTATACCTTTAAACCGTCTTCACCCAGGGCGAGTATTTTTTCTGGAGTATTTGCCACCGCGTAGAGTTTTGAGGTTGCCTTGTTGACACTGACATCGGTGGCCTGTGCCGACAGCAATACCGAAATCAATAATTCGAAGTTCGAGCGATAGTCGAGTTCGGTCGAGGGTTTATCGTTGTGTTTCTGGAACCGGCTAAAAATTTCCTGTCGTTTTGACTGGTTCATGCCGGTTTGGGCAGACCTTCGACAGGGGCAGTCTTTTGAATGGCTCGCGCCCCGGTAATATTTTTAGCCACGATCAGTAGCGCTAGACCAAAAAATGCGCCGGGTGGCAGCACGGCGAGTAAAAATCCACCGTATTCGTCATTGAACACAAGTGTCAACGAATTTGCGGCATCACCAAACATCAGGTTCGCGTGTGCGAAAAGTGTACCAAAGCCGATGATCTCGCGCATCGCGCCGAGCAGGCTTAACACAATTAGAAATCCCAGTCCCATCATCAAGCCATCCAGTGCTGCGATGCCAACCGGGTTCTTCGACGCAAATCCCTCTGCTCGGCCGATGATCGCGCAGTTGGTGACGATTAGCGGTATGAAAATACCAAGCACCAGGTAGAGATCATAAAAAAAGGCCTTCATCGTCAGTTCAATGATCGTCACGATGCTGGCGATAATCAGGACAAACACCGGTAAACGGACTTCGTTACGAACGAATCCGCGAATCAGCGAAACCAGCGTATTCGACAATACCAGGGTGATCAATGTTGCCAGGCCAAGACCGATACCGTTCACCAGCGTGCTAGTGACCGCGAGTAGTGGGCACAGTCCCAGTAGCTGCACCAGCGCCACGTTATTAGCCCATAAGCCATTGGCGGAAATTTCCTGCTTGCTTGCCATGATTCTAGTCAGTCAAATAAATTGTCAGCGTTTTTTTCATAATACAGTAAAGTTTTTTTAACCGCCTGTATCACCGCACGTGGCGTGATAGTAGCCCCGGTGAACTGATCGAAATCACCACCATCGCGTTCTACCGACCAACGCGCAGCAACCGGATTGTCGAGGGATTTACCATCGAAGTCGAGTACCCATGGGGATTTTTGTATTTCAATAGCATCTCCGAGTCCGGGCGTTTCGGCGTGTTTTATTGCCCTCACACCGGCGACGCTGCCATCGAAGTAGACGCCGACCAACAGGTGAATCTTACCGCTGTAACCGTTGGGTGCAATGCTGTTAAATACAACAGCTACCGGTTCACCGCGCAGGCGGGCGCGGTAAACCGGGCTTTTATCTACGGTGCCGAGTAATGGCGAGGCCATTATCAACCGGGTATCGCTGACAATATCGTTATCGAGCTTCTCTGCGGGTAACAGTGCATGCAGGTTACGCAACAGGACACGGCGTTCATTTTCGGCGATTGCCTGCCTCGTATTGTACTCGGTGACAGCGACAAAACTGGTGCCCACGACCGCGAACAGGCAGAGGAACAAACCGGAAAGCATAATATGTCGGTTACTCATCAGGCCTGTCTGAGGAATCTGCACCGTATACGCTCGGTTGGGTGTAATAGTCGATCAAAGGTACGCACATATTCGCCAGCAATACTGCGAACGCAATACCATCCGGGTAGCCGCCCCAGCCACGAATCACGTACACCAGGAAACCGATCAAAATGCCATATACGATTCGCCCCCTGTTGGTCGTGGCCGCGGTAACCGGGTCGGTGGCAATGAAAAAAGCGCCGATCAGGATGCTGCCAGAAAACAGGTGGAACAATGGTGAGGCAACGGTGTCTGGATCGGCCAGATAAAACACCAGTGCCATAACACTGGTACTGGCCAGTACCGTCACCGGAATGTGCCATTTGATCGTGCGCGTGATTAGTAGCCAGAGCCCGCCGATCAGCCAGCCACCTGCGATCCACTCCCAGCCAACAGCGACAAAGTTGCCAAATACAGGCGATTGTCGAATTTCATTGACCGGTAAATTTTGACCCGACATTGTCTTGAACTGGTCCAATGGAGTTGCTGAACTGAGCGCATCCCACTGGTGGATATCAGCGAGCCCAAATGAATAGGCGATCGAGTCGAGCCATCCAATCGACTCGCCGCTAATAACAATCGGCAGGTACCAGGTAGTCATTTCCCTCGGAAACGAGATCAGCAATACCACGTAACCGACCATCGCCGGATTAAATGGGTTAAAGCCAAGGCCGCCGTACAAGTGCTTACCTACGATCATCGTAAATCCGATGCCCACCGCGACTAACCACCAGGGCGAGTGCATCGGCAGACACAGCGCAAATAGCCAGGCCGCTACTACCGCGCTGTAATCGGTTAAATGTGGTTTAAGCGGTTTTTTACGCAGCCACAATATAATGCCCTCGAAGGCAAGGGCAAACAGGATGGCGAGAATAATATTAATGATGACACCGACGCCAAAAAACCACGCATAGGCCAGCGTGCCGGGAATCAGGCCAATGTTGACGTTGATCATCAGGCGTCTGAGAGAATTGCCCGGACTGACATAGGGTGAAGATACAAAAATCGAAGTCATGGTCGTTGCTCGCGAGCGGCACGACGGCGTGCATCCGCCTCTTCGATCTGTTTTTGTTGCGCAGGTGTCAAATTGGTGGTGTTTTTTACAGGAACGTTCTGTTGTTCCTGTTTTTTTGCCTTGACCCGGGCCAGCGCTGCCGCTACCGGATCAATGACCGCGTCACTATTTTGTTTCTGCAGGTTCTTTTTCTTCAGGGCCTCGCGCTTCAGTCGGCGACGTTCTTCTTGCAGTTGCTTTATCAGCAACAGGCGTTTTTCGCGAAATTCGAAACGAATGCGAGCACGGTCGGACTTGAATTGTGCTTGCTGTGCCGCGCGTATTTCGCTCTTGGCGGCACGGTAGTATTGTACCAGCGGAATTACGCTCGGACATACCGCCGAACAGCAACCGCATTCGATGCAGTCGAACAGGTTAAATTCCTCAGTATTGTCGTAGTTTTTGGCACGTGCATGCCAGTAAAGCTGCTGGGGTAATAGCTGTGCTGGACAGACATCTGTACATTTCGAACAGCGAATACATTCGGCATGATTACCCGGTTGCGAGGGAATCGTCTGCTGTTGCATGACCAGAATATTATTGCTTGCCTTGACGATGGGGACGCGCTCACCGGAGAGTGAAAACCCCATCATTGGGCCACCCATCACCAAATGTTGTTGATTAACATCGCCAGAATATCCGCCCGCCAACTCGATCAAATGGCGGACAGGCGTACCGAGCCGGGCTTCCCAGTTTCCCGGTTGTTGAATGCCATCGCCTGACAGTGTGACGATGCGCGATATCAGCGCTTGATTTTGATCCAGGGCGCGACTTATGGCAACACAGGTGCCGACGTTCTGGCAAAAAATACCAATATCAAAAGCAAGTTTTGCTTTTGGGATCTGCTTGCCGGTGAGAATTTGAATTAACTGTTTCTCACCACCGGCCGGATACAGGGTCGGTACAGAAACGACGCTGGTGTTTTTGAGGGTTTGCATAGCCAGTGCCTGGTTAATCGCATCGATGGCGTCGGGCTTATTGTCTTCGATGGCGATCAGGGTCGAACCTGGCTTTAGAATACGTTGCAGGTAATTGGTGCCTTTCACCAGTTCTTTTGCGTAGGTTCGCATCAAAATGTCATCGCAGGTGATATAGGGTTCGCACTCGATGCCATTAATGATCAAGCAGTCGATTCCGAGAAGATTCGCGCGCAACAGCTTTGCTGAAGTCGGAAACGAAGCCCCGCCGAGGCCGACCACGCCGGCCTGACGAATTTGCCGGATCATTTCAGAAGCAGTGAGGTTATCGGGGCTGATCGAATCAGCAGGAAAGGCCTCGTCCTTGTCGTCGACGTCGATAACGATACAGGCGTCTGACTGACCGGATGGGTGCGGTACCGGGTGAGCTGAAATTTCGCGAACTATGCCGGATGTAGGTGCGTGCAGCGGAGCGCTGATGGGTGACGAACTAGCGGCGATCAGTTGTCCCCGTAAAACACACTCACCAGGGCCGACCAGCGGGTTGTTGGTTTCACCTATATGCTGCCTGAGTGGCAGAAATAATTGACGGGGCAAACTGGCCTGCTGCAATTCCCGGGTCAGGGATTCGGCTTTATGGTCTTCCAGCGCCATACCGCCGTGAAATCGGTGGAGATTAATGTTCATGGGCGACATCCATTTCTGTTCCGGGCATCACCCATTTCCAGTCGTCAATGGTTTGCCTGATCGGTATCATGTCGATGCAATCGACCGGGCAGGGTGGCAGGCACAGTTCGCAACCGGTACATTCGTCTGCGATGATGGTGTGCATGTGTTTTGCCGAACCGAGAATTGCGTCTACCGGACAGGCCTGGATACACAGGGTACAGCCGATGCAGGTTTGTTCGTCGATTAACGCGACCAGTGGAATATCATGGTGTTCACCATGCTCGGTGTTGGGTTCCAGTACTTCGATATTGAGCAGGTCGGCGAGCGCTACAATTGTCGCCTGGCCACCGGGCGGGCACTGGTTAATCGGCGCCTCGCGATTGGCAATGGCCTCGGCGTAGGGTCGACAACCCGGGTAAGTGCATTGACCACATTGGGTTTGTGGTAACAGGGCGTCTATCTGATCGACAACCGGATTGCCCTCCACCTTGAAACGAATAGCGGCATAACCGAGGATCAGGCCAAATAATCCGGCCATCAGGCTAATGGTGAGTATCGCGACTAGCATATACCT